>Ga0172379_10001061_pt1 | contig 59149 bp, 54 predicted proteins | sample GrowelOW334metaG_FD_119756 | JGI IMG/M metagenome (GOLD analysis project Ga0172379, IMG submission 119756) | Groundwater microbial communities from an aquifer near a municipal landfill in Southern Ontario, Canada - Groundwater well OW334 metaG | ecosystem: Environmental > Aquatic > Deep... | reverse complement strand
GTTCAACCTTTGGAAAACCGGTTAATACTGATCCTCTGCTGCTTACTAATCCGGATCTTAACCACATTGATCACAGGATGCTCGTGACCGCATATGCCAATGCCAATATTAATTATATGCAGGAAAAACTTGGATCAGGGGACATATTTGACCAGATTTCATTTGCAGCAAAAAAAAATACGGTCATGGTGGGATATTTTCCCCCGCTGGTCGCGAAATTTCAAAAGGAGGGTATAAAGGTAAGCGCCTTTGACCAGCAAAAGGAATATGACGATCTTATTCCACTGTCAGAACTGAAGTCTTACCTGAATGAGGCAGATTGTGTAATCATGACTTCCACTACCCTGATCAATTCCTCATTTGCCGGATTATTGTCGCAGTTAAAATCCGGCACGGAAGTATTTCTCCTGGGACCCTCGACCACCCTGTCTCCCAGGATCAGAAATGAATATCACCTATCAGGTCAGTTTGGGATGATATTCAATCCTTATGATTTTGAGGTTCTGGAGATAATCAGCAAAGGTCTGGGAACACAATCGTTCAGTAAAAAGGGTAAAAAAGTATCTTTGTAAATCATGAACTGGCCTGATATTCAGAAAAAGCTCAAAAAACATAGCGCCGGAATTGCCGGTGCAGGCGGGCTTGGATCAAATTGCGCAGCAGCATTGGTGCGCGTTGGCATCGGTCGACTGGTTATCTGTGATTTTGACAATGTGGAAGAATCCAACCTGAACCGGCAGTTCTTTTTCCGTGATCAGATCGGTCAATCTAAAGTGGAAGCTCTAAAAATCAATTTACTGAGAATTAATCCCTTGCTGAAGATCGAAATTCATCAAGTCAGGTTGGATTCTGATAATATTCCTAAACTTTTCGATGAGGTGGATATTCTTTTTGAAGCTTTCGACAAGGCCGATCAAAAAACAATGATCATAGAGTCAGCCCTCAGCACCTGGCCTTACCGGCCACTCATCGTAGGATCGGGATTGGCCGGATTTGGCGGATCTAATGCGATACGCTTGCGGTCGAGCGGAAATCTTTACATCTGCGGAGATGAATCAGCAGAAACGGGGCCCGAAAGGCCCCCTCTGGCACCCAGGGTTGGCATAGTAGCAAATATGATGGCCAATGTGGGGATTGATTTAATGTTAAACTCTTAATTTCCAATAAATGAAATCATTAGCAAGATTATTTTGGGTAGTGATTGCAACAGGGTTTCTATTATCCTCTTGCAATTCCGGTAAAAAATCCTTGCAGGAAGGCAATTATTCGGATGCAGTGTTTAAATCCGTTCAAAAATTACGCGACAGCCCAGACAATAAGAATGCAAAAGAAACGATTGATCAGGCCTATCCGCTCGCCCTCTCAACTTTCAAGCAGGAAATCGATCAGCTGATGACCAGTCAGGCCCCCTTTAAGTATTCCGGAATTGCCGACCGATATGAAACCATGAACCGCATGGCTGACGAGATTCGCCATTGTCCGGCCGCTCTAAAAATAATCCGGAACCCTGAGTTCTTCGCGGAACAGGTAGCCGAGGCAAGGCAAAAAGCAGCCTCGGAAGCCTATCAGTCCGGAATGAATTCATTAAAACAGGGAACCAGGGCCTCGGCCCGCGATGCTTACTATCAGTTTTTAAATGCCGACCGTTATGTCCCCGGCTATCAGGAGGTAAAACAGAAAATCGAACAGGCCAAATTTGATGCCACACTGAAAGTTGTTGTGGAACAGGTTCCGGTTCCCGGCAGATATAAAATCAGTTCTGATTTCTTTTATGATCAGGTATATAACCTGCTGGATAAAAACAGCCGGCGCGAATTCGTTGATTTCTATGATCCGTCAGCAGCCAAGAAATTACCGTATGTCGATGAGATTCTCCGCATGGAATTTGATGATTTCATTGTCGGATCGACTTATGACAAGGATACGGAGAAAGAATACACCAGCAAGGATTCAGTTAAAACAGGAACGGCAACAATCAACGGTCAGAAGGTCGAAGTTTTCGATGTTGTCAAGGCCAAACTTACCATCCACCGCCGGGAAGTGGTTTCCACAGGTGTTCTTTTGGTACAAATGGTGGATGCCCGCACCAATAATCCCAAGGCAACAAAGAAATTCCCCGGTACTTATACCTGGTATACCGAGTGGGCAAGTTTTAATGGTGACGGAAGGGCCCTTTCCACCCAGCAGCTCGATCTGTGCAAAAAGAAACCGATGTTACCCCCACCTCCCCAGGACCTGTTCCTCGAATTCACAAAGCCTATCTATGAGCAGTTGAAAGGCTTTCTGAGTAATTATTATAAGAACAATCAATAAGATGGATATTACGCTGAACAACAATCCGGAAGTTCTTCCCGGTGCCTCACTTTCAATAAAGGAGATCCTTCTGATCAAGAAATTCACCTTCCCTAACCTGGTCGTTAAAATTAATGGCCTGCTGATCAGGAAACCAGAGTACGAAGCAGCTTTGGTCCAGGAGGGTGATGTGGTAGAAATCATCCATCTGATCAGCGGAGGATAGCCTATATTGAACATCTGGCGGGTGCTGCATTTTTTTTGTGAAAATTGCAGCACTTTTTATTTAAATACGTCTTGAAGTTAAAGATGGAATCAGTACCCGGACATATCATGATGCACAAGGACCTTCTGGATGCCTGTAAAAAGGGAGACTCCATGGCCCAGATGAAGATTTACCGGCTATACTACAAACCGATGTTTCATGTCTCCCTGAGGATTCTCGGAGATACCATGGAGGCTGAAGATGTGATGCAGGAAGCCTTCCTGGTTGCTTTTAGGAACATCGGCTCCGTTGATCTGAATGTCAGTTTCGGCGGATGGTTGAAACGGATCGTCATCAACCGTTCTTTGGATGCTTTGAGGAAAAGAAAACCACAGGTGGAACTCGTCGCTGATTTTCCCGATGAAATTCAGTCGGAGAATTTGAGCTTACCTGAGGAGGGTCCGGTTGAAGAGATGGTCGAAAAAGTCAGGAGAGCACTTGACCAATTACCCGAAAAATACCGGATTATCCTCTCCCTCAGCCTCTTTGAAGGCTATGACCATGATGAAATCGGGCAAATACTAGGCGTAACGCCTTCTACCAGCCGGGCCCAGTTGTCGAGAGGAAAGCAGAAACTGTTGCAGTTGATTACGTGAGGACGAGAGGACGTTAAGAAAGGTAAGAGAGTTAGGAGAGTTAAGAAAGGAAAAGAAAAAAGAGATGAAAACAATAGAGGATTTTATTAAGGAGAATAAAGAAATGTTCATCAATATTGAACCGAGGGAAGGACATTTTGAGCGCTTTGAGGAAAAACTAAGTCATCAAAAGCGTAGGAACAAGATACGGTTTCTTACCCGAATCAGCAGCATTGCCGCAATCGGATTGCTTCTGATCACTTCATCCATATTCATTTATGACCGCTATTTCGACAAGGAGCCAATCATGTACAGCCTGGGGGACGTAAATCCGCAAATGCAAAAGGTCGAGTATTATTATACCGCTCAGATCGACCAGTTATCGGTCGGATTGGACTCCCTGTCCACCGAAGCTCAGGAAAATATTAAAACCATGATGTCCGGCGAACTGGCTGAAATGGACTCCATCCACCGTGAACTTCAGCGAAAACTGGGTGCCAATCCTGGCGATGAACGGGTGGTAAATGCAATGATCACCTATTATCAGACCAAACTTGGCATGATGAAGAGCTTTATAAATACCCTGACTCAAATCAGACAAAACAATAATTCAAATAATGACAAAAATGAAAACACGTTACTTTAAACCAGCATTAATCCTGGCTTTATTACTGACAGCAGGAATCAGCCTTAGGGCTCAGGCTTTGAAACAGGAAGATCAAAAGGAATACCCCGTCACAGCCTCTACGGAACTATCGCTTGACAATCAGTTCGGTAATATAACGGTAACCGACTGGGACCAAAGCAAGGTACAAATCATATACATAGTTGAGGTCACCGGTCCGGATGAAGCCAAAGCCAAGAAATTGATGGATAAGATCAAAATCGAATTTAAAGAGGAAGGCTCAAAGATCATCGTCAAGACCAATATTGGGGAGGACGGAAACTTTAACCTTAAGGGAAAGGGCGATAAACAGACCTTCCGCATCGATTATTTTGTAAAATGCCCAAAAAGCCTCAAAATGAGTCTTGATAACCAATTTGGAGACATGATCATCAGCTCGCTCACAGGATCCTTCAGTGCAGATCTGCAATTCGGCTCATTCAACGCAGTTAGTCTGACCGGGCCGTCAACCAAAATCGACATGCAATTCGGCAAGGTAAACATTGGCACTCTGCAGGATGCAAATATTGACATCCAACACTGCGAATTGCTTAAAATTGAAGAATGCGGCCCGCTGAAACTTGATGCACAGTTTACCCAGGTTGAAATCGGAACTATCGAGTCGCTGGATGCCGATCTGAACAATTGTGAACTGACCGTAGAAAACCTGAAAGAAATGCTCAAACTCGACATGAATATGGGCAATGTTAAAATCCACAATGTTGCCGCCGGATTTAAATCAATCACTGCTGAACAGAATATGGGAGATATTACCCTCGGTATCGATCCGAAAGCCGGATACACTCTGAAAGCTGAAGTCAACATGGGTTCGATTGATACACCTGAAGGAATGAAACTTTCAAAGGAAAAAGAGCACGATATCCCGGGTCTTACTGCCGAAAAAGTCTCAGGGACTTTCGGTAACGGGTCGTCAACGATCAAGCTCAATTGCAGCATGGGTTCGGTAAGAATCAAATAGTCAACACCAAACCAACATATCACCAAATCGGCTGCGGTGGCTTAATTGCCGCTGCAGCCTTTTTTTTATAACAAAAGACTCATATTTTCGTTATACAGTTCAAAATAATACACCTTGAAATGATCAGTATATCCACCCCTCCCACACCAGTCAATGAAGAAGTCCGGACCTATGCACCAGGCACTGCAGACCGTGCCGCACTGGTCGAGACTATATGTGAGCTGAAAAAAAAGGTGGTCGAAATCCCGATGGTGATTGATGGAAAGGATGTATTAACCGGTCAGCTTGAAGAGATAAGAGCTCCCCATGATCACCAGATGGTTCTGGCCAGGTATCATATGGGTTCAAAAGAGCATGTTAAACTGGCTATAAAAGCTGCATTGAAGGCACGTCAGCAGTGGTCGGAAACCAGCTGGGAACAGCGGGCATCGGTTTTTTTAAAAGCTGCCAGCCTGCTTTCAGGACCCTACCGTTATAAAATCAACGCTGCCACCATGCTCGGCCAATCGAAAAACATTCACCAGGCTGAAATTGATGCTGCGTCAGAATCCATCGATTTCCTGAATTTCAATGTTCAGTTCATGGCAGATATTTATTCCATCCAGCCCGAAAACAACCGGTATACTTGGAACAGACTCGAACAGCGACCATTGGAAGGATTTATTTATGCGGTAAGTCCGTTCAATTTCACGTCCATCGCATTAAATCTTGCAACCGCTCCTGCACTGATGGGAAACGTAGTAGTTTGGAAACCTGCTCAAACACAAATATACTCGGCAAAAGTACTGATGGACGTTTTCCGCGCAGCCGGCTTACCTGATGGGGTCATCAACATGGTTTTCGCACCCGGTAAGGAGGCTGCCGACGTTGCACTTGGGCATCGTGAATTGGCAGGGATACATTTCACCGGATCGACCGAAGTTTTTCAATCACTTTGGACACAGGTTGGAAACTCCATAAAAAATTATAAAAGTTTCCCACGCCTGGTCGGCGAAACGGGTGGCAAGGACTTCATTCTCGCTCATCCCAGCGCCAGGCCGATAGAAGTGGCAACGGCGCTATCGCGCGGCTCTTTCGAATACCAGGGCCAAAAATGTTCAGCAGCTTCCCGGGCCTACATCCCCGAATCACTCTGGCCAAAGGTCATGTGCCATCTACTTGATGATTTGCATCAATTCAAGATGGGAAGTCCTGAAGATTTTACCAATTTCATCAACGCGGTAATCGATGAAAAATCCTTCGATAAACTGACCGGGCATATTGAGATGGCAAAGAATGACCACACGGTTGAGATCATCGCCGGTGGTAATTATTCCAAAGAAACCGGCTATTTCATCGAACCTACAGTCATTCTGACCAGGGACCCGGATTATCCGACCATGCACAAAGAATTGTTTGGACCGGTACTTACCATCTATGTTTATCCCGATATAAAATTCGATGAAACGCTCGATCTGGTGGATTCGACCTCGCCTTACGCCCTCACCGGAGCAATCTTTGCCACCGACCGTTATGCGATTAATCAGGCTAGCAAAAGGTTGGTCCATAGCGCCGGAAATTTCTACATCAATGATAAACCCACAGGTGCAGTGGTCGGTCGTCAGCCATTCGGAGGATCGCGTTTATCGGGCACCAATGACAAAGCCGGTAGCATGCTGAACCTGTTACGATGGGTTTCGCCGCGGACTATCAAGGAATGTTTCCTGCCACCGGTTGATCACACTTATCCATTCCTTTCCAACGAGTAAATCGAGAAAGATTTTGCGGTATATTTGTACCGCATCATGAATAAAAAATTCTGGCATCAGATATTCTCCTTTGTGGCTAATAAGTACTTTGTCAGCCTGGTAATCTTTGCTGTTTGGATAATCTTCTTTGATCAGCACAACCTGCTCGACCGGTACAAATCAAAGGAGCACCTGATCCAGTTAAAAAAAGATACTGTCTTTTACCAGGATAAAATCCGTTCCGACCGGGAAAAAATGAGATTGCTCAAAACAAATCCGCAAAACCTTGAACGGTTTGCGCGAGAACAATACATGATGAAAGCCCCCGATGAAGAGGTATTTGTGATTCTTAAAAAGGATCAGGCTAAATAATCTTACGGTTTCCCCTGCCTTTTTCGAAATTTCTGAACTGAATGAGTAATTCCTCAACGGATGCTCCTGAACCTATATTCAACTTGGCAGCAAGCCGCAAAGCCTGACTTAATACTGATTTCTTTTGGTAATGGTCCTTGTGAACCTCATTCAGATATCTTAAAATCATAAATCCATTGAACCATGCAAAAAACTTAGCCCTGAAGGTATCCATTCCAGCCGAGTCGCTGAACATATTGCTTAAGCGACGGGAAGCATTCTGGCTCTTCATGAATTCTGCCAATCCGGGCGAAATACCCGTCCAGCACACCTCCGGATTGCGGCCTTCGGTTATTTCTGCCCAAAAATCATCAATGCGGCCGAACAAAATCCCCAGCGGATTAAAACTATCGGAAGCATATACCTCAAGCGATGATTCATTTTGCATTTGCCGGTGAACAGATGCTCCGGTCCCAAAGCTGACCCGGTCAGATTCCCTGACTGAAGGCGAAACAACGGTATCATTGATCTCCCAAAAATTTTTAAGCTGAATGCACTTGTGAAGGAAATAGAAATCCTCACCGGCTTTATCACGCCCCATGCCGTTCACCCGTATATAGGTTTTACTCCTTACTGAGAAACTGGATCCTACCGTATGAATAGAATGCGGATGTCCGGTTCCCTCAATTGAAAGGCGCATATACCTGAGATACAACTCATACTGCGCAATTGAATGATAAATCCGCGGCTCAAATCCACCGTTCAGCGGATGTTCAAAATAAATATTGGCTGTACGTGCACCCGGGTTTCTTTTATAAAAGGTGACCACCGATTTCAAGTAACCGGCATGACAGGTCGAGTCGGCATCGAATGAAAGGAGAACCCCCTCTGGCCTGCCGATGCGGTTAAAACGGCTCACTGCCTGATCCATGGCCATCTTTCTGGCCAGTCCTACACCCGCATGTCGTGAAGGAATATCCGGGTTCCACAGGCAATGAATCTGCACGTCGCTCCGGTTGAGCTGATTACCAATTTTTTGGGCTTCCTCCAGCGACTTTTTGCTGGTATTAACAACATCTGAAGGAGAATTTTCCGGATAATTAATATTGATGATTATTTCCCATCTGACACCCGGGGGATCGCAGTCGAGCAATGATCTTAAGGCAGATGCCAGGTCAGGCTCCTTGTATGCCGGTATGATAATGCTCAAAAAAAGTTCCGGATCCGGTTCTGGTATATCCTGAAACGATCCGGAACCATATCTTTCCAGATAAAGATCGGCGAAGCCAACCCTACTTCGTGAGTGTTTTGCGATAAGATTCATTCAGGCGGTCGAGCACCTGTTTGGTAATATTCATGTAATCGTCGGCATAGAGTAACCCGCCACCGAAGGTGTTGCTCAGAACCAAGTTATACCCCAGTTTGCTGTTTACTTCATTAACGGCAGTAAGAACCGAATCATGAAGCTGGAGGGTAACGGTTTGTTCATCCTGCGCAAGCTTGTTCTGCATATCCGTCTGCAGGTTGACCAGAACCTGCTGCTGCTCGCTAAGCTGTTTCTGCCTGGCTTCAGCATCCCATGAAGTGATCAGCTTTTTCTCAACTTTATACTGAAAGTCGGATACCTCTTTCTGAAATGAATCTCCTTTGCCTGAAAGTTCCTTTTCGAGAGATGATTTTTTTGATAATAACTTGTCTGTTAATACCTTATAAAATTCATAATTGGCCAGGACAGAATCTACAAATACGTAGGCTATTTTTACTTCACCCGGATTACCGGCAAGTATTCCTTGCTGAACAGGCTTATTATCAACTACTTTATCCCGCTTACCTGAAAAATGCAATACGAACAGCACGACCACTGCAACAGCCAGGATTCCGCTGACGATCCGGTTAGAATTCTCTTTAATCATCTATCAATCTGATTTTTAATAAAATTTAGAACCACAAAAATACATTATTTTTACATCGATCCATCCAACTGACAAACATCATGGAAGTTTTCGGTTACCCCATCTATTTTTGAGGCCTGTAAATTACTACAAGAATATTATCATGCTTAAAATAACGGAACATCCGATCCTCGATATTGAAAAACGCCAGACCAGTGAATTTCAATTTGAAGGGCAGACGATAACAGGTGACACAGGCCTGACCATTGCCGCTGCTCTGCATCAGGCCGGTTTTCCGGTTCACAGCCATTCACTGAGCGGAAGAAACCGCAGTCTGGAATGCGGTATCGGAAAGTGTGGTGCCTGTGAAATGCTCGTGGACGGAAAAGTCAAAAGGATATGCATTACGAGGATTGACGGTGTGAGGGAGGTGAGCGAAGTACCGCATGATTACCGGCCGGCTCCGGCACCGGTTGATAAAACAACAGCCACCATGGTTTACCGTACCACGGTGACCATTATCGGAGCAGGACCGGCCGGATTGGCCACCCGCGAAATCCTGAATCAGCATGGCATTGATAATCTGGTTATTGATAATAATGACCGGATTGGTGGACAGTTCCTCATGCAAACTCACCAATTCTTCTTTTTCGAAAAGGAGAAGAAGTTTGGGGGAATGAGGGGATTCGATATTGCAAAAACATTGGCAGGTGAAAATCTTAACGGAATCTTTCTGGACTCTACCGTCTGGGATATTCTTGAGGGAAAAAGACTGGCTATCAAGAATATAATCACCCAGGAAGTCTATTATGTTGATACTGAATTTCTGGTGATAGCGACTGGCGCTGTGCCTTTTATGCCGGCATTCGAGAACGATGACGTCCCCGGTGTTTATACTGCCGCTGTGGTCCAGAAAATGATGAACACGGAATTTACCCTTCTGGGTAAAAACATATTGACCGTGGGTGCCGGTAATATCGGGTACCTGACTTCCTACCAGCTGATGCAGGCCGGTGCTACCGTCAAGGCTATTGTGGAAGCGATGCCAAATGAGGGAGGATTCCCGGTGCAGGCAAACCGCGTCAGGAGGTTGGGAATCCCGGTAATCCTGAATCATTTGCTCATTAAAGCCATTCCTAACGAAGACAGGACCGGGATCGTGGGCGCCGTCATTGCGGAATCCCGGAATTTCGAGCCAGTACCCGGTACTGAAAAAATTATCGAAGGCATTGATGCGATTAACATTTGCACCGGATTAGTTCCTGACGACCAGCTGCTCATTAAAGGGAAAGAGGTATTCGGACGCAAAGTATACGGTGCCGGTGATGCAATCCGCATCGGAGAGGGTACCAGTGCAGTACTCAGGGGAAAACAGGTTGCCTATGAACTGCTCGATGAAATGGGCGAACGGTTTAACTATGATGATTACCTGAGTATCTCAAAAGAATACATCGACAGCCAGCAACATCCGGTTCGTGTTATCGAGAAACCGGACCTTCCTGATTCAAAGCGAATGAACTCGAAAGGGTTTGTCCAGATCGACTGCTTATACGGATTTGCATGTAATCCATGTGAATTTGCCTGTCCGCATGGGGCCATTACAAAAACCTCCACCAGTACGGTACCGGAAATCGATTTTGAAAAATGCATCGGTTGCATGGATTGTGTTTACCAGTGCCCCGGACTGGCCATTTTCGGATATAACCTGAAGAAGGATTGGCTATTCCTGCCGATAGAATATATAGCTGAAGCCGGTTCCGACGTGTTTCTGGTGGATAATAACGGCCGGAGACTGGGAACAGGTACGATCGATAAAATACTGAAGAAACCTAATAAAACAGATATTGCACGTGTCAGGGCGCTGGATATTCATGGTGATGATCTGGTCAATGTCAGAGGTTTTATTTTGAAGGAGCAATTTCCTGAGCCGGTATCCATACGGCCGGTGGAATTGAAAATTGAAAACCCTGTATATGTATGTCATTGTGATGATGTGACCTTCGATGAAATTTTGAAAACTATCGGTGACCGGCAATTCATCTCGGTCGACGAAATCAAACATACCACCCGACTGGGAATGGGTGCCTGCAGGGGTAAACGTTGCATAAAACGGTTAAAGACGGCCCTTTATTCGAGCGGAATCCAGATTGTCGGAGACGCAACGCCGAGGGGGCCTCTTTCCAACCAGATAGAAATGGGTGAGCTATATCCCAAAATTGTCCATGAACAGATCAGGATCGTCGATCATGGACGTCAGCCAAGAATCATGCGGGTGACCTCATTGGTCGCAGGCGGTGGAATCGGTGGCTCTGCCCTCTTCCGTTATTTCGCTGAAGCCGGTCAGAAACCGGTTCTGTTAAATTTCGGCCGCGGAGCATCCTGGAGAAATATTGCCGGAGGCCGCCCCAATTTCAGTGTTCCTGAATTATCGGATATTGCCTTGCATAACCTGGAGATCTTTAAGGAACTTCAAAAGACAAAGAATATTGATTTCAGGCAAATCGATTATGTGACTTTTGCCCATGATGACCAGATGTATAAAGCTCTAGAAGCATCCATGGCATGGTCAGATGCAGAAATGATCGGACCGGGTGAGTATTGTTCAAGGATTTCTCCATTTATCAATCCCAACCTTTCCAAGGATTATCAGGCTGCACTGATTACTCATGATTGCTGGCAGGCTACACCAGGCCGGGTGATTGACCTGATCAGAAGGATTGGCATCAATTGCGGCGGAACAGTTCTGGAGGACTGCAAACTAATTGATGCCCAGCATAATGGCAAGGAATATATAGTCCTGGTACAGAATCATGCCAAAGAGTATATTGAAATACATACTCCTGTATTCGTTAATGCAATGGGACCGGAAGGACACAAGATTGCAAGAAAAATGGGCATTGAAACTGGCATGTTTGCTGTCAAGCATCAGGCTTTTATCACCCGGAGGTTGCCCATGCTCGGAGTTAATGGTGCCCCACTTCCCATGGTTATCGACCGTCGCCGCTATAAAGGTTTCTCAGCAGTTTACGGTCAGCAGCTTGGAGAAACCGGACAGGTAATCGGCTGCGCGTCACCGGCCACAGATTCCCAGGAAGCTGAAAAGAATGTAAAAATCAATTCGCAGGACTTTCTGGAAATCGCTTCCGAGGTTTTCGTCAACTGGATTCCCGAACTCTCGTCCGTCGGATTTCAAGCAGTTTGGGCCGGTTATTATGTTGAACCCCGGATGATCCTGGACCCGGACCATGGACTTTTCCTGGGATTGCGGGGACAAGGCTTCATGCTTGGACAATACCTGGCTAAGATGTACGTCGATAAGCTCATGGGCAAACCTGTTCCGGAATATTTCAGGCAACTATCGATGAATGGTGACGGTCTCCTTGAAAAAGCATTCAAATAGGGGATAAACCTTTTCAGAAAAGGGTTGTTATACAATGTACAAACAACCCTGATATGAACAAAAGAGAATTCCTTAAAACATCAGCACTGCTCGGAGCCGGACTGGCTGCCGGATTTGGTGGCAATAGCCGCGGATCTTCACTTTTAGGATCCGGGTATACCGGTATAACGTTAAATGCCGCCGGAGAATTTGTTCTTCCTCCCCTGCCATATGCCTATAATGCCCTGGAACCATATATCGATGAAGCAACGATGAAATTGCATCATGATATCCATCATGCAGGTTATGTAAAAGGGTTGAATAATGCATCAAAAAAAATTGGAGAAGCCATTGATTCAGGTGATTTCAGCCTGATCAAACACTGGGAACGCGAGCTTGCCTTCCATGGGGCAGGCCATTTCCTTCACAATCTTTTCTGGACCAATATGGGACCTTCAGCCAGTAAGCGGAGTGGTACGCTTGAAAAGTATTTGACCAGGGCATTCGGTTCATTCGACCGGTTTACTGCTTTGTTTAAACAGGCAACTACCTCGGTGGAAGGCAGCGGTTGGGGAGTGTTGGGTTATCAGCCCGAAGCCGACAGTCTCGTTGTACTGCAGGCAGAAAAGCATCAGAACCAGTCGCAGTGGACCACCATCCCCATTCTTGTCTGTGATGTCTGGGAACATGCCTATTATCTTAAATATCAAAACAAACGGGCTGATTATGTCAATGCATTCATGCAGGTGGTCAACTGGGAATCTGTATCAGGAAATCTTGAAAAGGCAATAAAATAAAAAAAGGCGGTTGGGAGCCGCCTTTTTTACCAACAACACCTTTCATGTCCCCACAATCAAGAACCACCTTACAGATAAGAAGAAGTTGAGAAAAAGAAGTTCTATTGCAACTATGCCTAAAACCCTTTGTCTAATCTCTTGAATTTTCTCTTTTGATCTTCCCTTATCTAACCTTTTGCATTATAAAGATACGGCAGGAAAATAAAAACAACAAATCTTTTGTTGAAATTCAGTACGTGTTTTATCAACACTTGTAATTCTATTTTACAATATTTTGACCCTTTGATATTTACGGGAAGGTGCTTTAAAACATGTCTGGTTTGTACCTAATATCCTCCAGGGATCTTTTAGGGACATGATGAACCTGTTCCAAGTCGCGCCAGTAACGGATATCTCCCTCAATAATGGGTTCGATAACGACTTTTTCAACCGGCCTCCCCAGGGCGAGGATCAATAAAATTTCAAGTTGTCCAGGTAGGTCGAACAGCGATTTTACTTGTTCCCTTTTGATTGAACCAATCATACATCCCCCGAAATTCATTTCAACTGCTCCCATAAGAATGGTCTGGGCACAAATTCCCAGGTCGATGTCAAATTTTGTACCCAAAGTGGTGTCTCCTAAAATGATGATGTACCCTGTTGGATGTTCTTCAATATCAGGCCCAGGCCAGTCTATTAAATATCCGGCCCAGGCCAGGCAGGGAAACAGTTTTTCACACTGACCGGCCTCGTTTATCGGCATGAATTTTAGCGCCTGCTGGTTGCGGCTTGAAGGACATAACCGGGCCAGACCGACCAGTGAATCCATCATTTCATCAGTCACGGGGGTTTTCCCGTCAAACCTCCGGTAACTGCGGTTTTTTACCACCAATTCTTTTAACATATCTGGTTAAGGATTTATATATTTGCCATCAATCAAAATTTCGACCAAAATGAACCCCGAAGAACTACTGGCAAAGATCGCAAAATGCGTTGAAAGAGGTAAAGTAAACAAAATATCTCCATACCCACCTGACCTGAAAGGAGAAGATGGTGCCGACGAATTAAGCGCTCAGGCACTCGTTGAGGGAATTCCTGCTGATCAGGTTCTCAGTCTTGGCCTGGTACCGGGGATGCAGATTGTTGGTGTGAAATTCCGTGAAAATAAAGTTTTTGTCCCAGAAGTATTGATGGCGGCAAAAGCCATGAGCGCCGGTATGAAGCACCTCAAGCCCTACTTCACTTCGGGCGCGGTGAAACGCAAAGGGGTGTTCATCATCGGCACTGTTATGGGTGACCTCCACGACATCGGCAAAAACCTGCTGGGAATGATCGTTGAAGGTGCAGGATGGCAGGTTGTCGATCTTGGCATTGATGTTCCAGCGGTTAAATTCATCGCTGCAGTGGATGAAAATCCAGGTGCATTTGTCGGTCTGAGCTGCCTGTTAACCACCACCATGCTGAACATGGAAAAAATCGTTACCGAGATTAAGGCCAGCCGCCCGGATACAAAAATCCTGATCGGGGGTGCCCCGGTGACCGACGACTTCCGCAAGAGGATCGGAGCTGACTGGTATTCACCTGACCCGCAGGGTGCTGTCGAGTTTCTGAATAAAATAGGGTAAAATGGCCCTCTTGCCGCGTGAAAACCTGATCCGGGCCGCACGCCGTCAAGGATTTGAGTGGATACCGGTCGATGTTTTATTGTGTGATTCTCAGGTAGAAGCCTTTAAAAAAGCTTTCGGCGACATCGATTATATGGATTGGTTCGAAGTCGATTTTCGCTGGGTGACATTGACCGAACATCCCGGATATTCAGATGGCCGGCAATTATTTACAAGGGAAAACCTTCCGGCAAATACAAGAATTGATGTAATGGGCGTCGGTCACTCAAAAGGTTCGGAAGCTGCTTACCACATGACACGTATGCATTATCCACTGCAAGGTTGTGAGTCCATCACGGAAATTGAACATTATCCCCTGCCATTTTTCACCCTTGAAGAAAACCAACCCTTGTTTGATCGCGTTGCTGCCCTCCATCAGAAGGGTTTGGCCGCTATGTGCTCCATGCAGATGACGATCTGGGAGGCCGCCTGGTACATCCGATCGATGCCTGATCTCCTGATGGACATGATGCTGGAGGATGAAAAGGCTTCGCTTCTCCTAAACCGGATAACCGATTATGCGATACGTAGAGTTCGGCTATACGTTATGGCCGGTGTCGACCTGATTTCGCTGGGCGATGACATCGGTATGCAGAGCGGCCCCCTGATGAGTGTTGAACTTTGGGAACATTGGATCAAACCCCGGCTGAAAAGAGTGATTGATGCCGCACGCGAGATCAATCCTGAAGTATTGGTCTTTTACCACTCCTGCGGTGATGCTACGGCATTTATCGAAGGCCTGATCGAATGCGGTGTGGATATCCTGAATCCGATACAGCCTGAATGCATGGACTTCAATCAGGTGTACCAGACTTATGGTGACCGTTTGTCTTTCTGGGGAACACTGGGAACCCAGCAGCTGCTACCGTTTGGCACCCCTGAGGAGGTCAGGGAACTTACTCTTGACAGGATTCGGACTTGCGGAATAAAAGGCGGACTGATTATCGGGCCCACCCATCTTGTTGAACCCGAAGTACCCTTCGAGAACCTGGTGGCCATGAAAAATGCCGCCCGAGAACTTTATCCAAGAAATTGATTATGAAAGGGAAACAATTGGTATTGGCCGCCCTGGGTGGCAGTCGGACCGCAACCATTCCATGGGTACCTTTTGTAGGTGTGCACGGCGGGCACCTCATTGGTAAGAATGCAAACGAATATCTTCATTCCGCCGCACTGATGGTCAGTGGGATAAGCAAAGCAATAGAATTGTATGATCCTGACGGGATACCCGTCTGTTTTGACCTGCAAATAGAAGCCGAAGCACTCGGTTGCGAACTGGGTTGGGCCGATGAGAATCCGCCGGCTGTTCTCTCCCACCCCCTTGCCGGAAAAATGAACCTCGCAGATCTCAAACCGCTTTCGCCCGAGCAGGGCAGAATTCCGGCGGTTCTTGCCGCAACCCGCGAACTGAGAAAGAAATATCCTGATATCGCCTTATACGGACTGGTTACCGGACCGTTTACATTGGGTTTGCATCTTTTGGGTACGGAGATCTTTATGAAAATGTTTGAGGATCCGGCATCCATTCACAAACTGCTGGACTTTGCAGCCAGCGTAACGCGATCAATGTCACAATATTACCTTGATGCAGGTTGTGATATTATCGCAGTCGTGGATCCTATGACATCACAAATCGGCCCCGATCAATTCACTGAATTTATTCATCAACCCGTTAAATCGGTTTTTGATGATATCCGAAGCCAGGGCAAATTCAGTTCTTTCTTTGTTTGCGGCCATGCACAGCAAAACATTGAGGTTATGTGCAAAACCGGCCCCGACAACATATCGATCGATGAAAACATTCCGCTCGATTATGTCAGGAAGATTTGCAGCGGCCATGGAATCAGTTTTGGTGGCAATCTTCAGCTGACATTGGTCATGCTGATGGGAACTCCGGAGGATTGTCAGAAAAATGCCGTAGAATGTATGGATATCGCCGGGGATACTGGATTCATTCTGGCCCCGGGCTGCGATCTTCCGATGAAAACACCGGTCAAAAACCTTCAGGCGGTAAGCCAGGTGGTCAGGGATACTTATCAGCAGGAGGTGATCCGTACCCTCGAGCACAAACCCGGCAAAACAATAATGATGAACCTCGATGACTACGGTAAAAGCGACCGCGTGATCGTGGACATCATCACCCTTGACTCCGAATCCTGCGCTCCCTGTCAATATATGGTTGAGGCCGTAAGAGAGGTTGCACCGCACTTTGAGGGACTGGTCGAATGGCGTGAACATTCGATCAAAAACCTGGAGGGGGTCACATTCATGTCCTCCCTGTTTGTTAAAAATATCCCGACTATCTGCATCGATGGTAAAATTACTTTCGTTTCGCAGATTCCTCCGCGTAATGAGTTGATCCGGGCAATCCAGAATCGTATCAATGAAAAACTGAAGATCAGGCTACGCGTCAAGCAAGGGGAAATTCTCCTGCTCGGAAAGTCAGCCGGGGAAATAGCTCCCCTGCGCGAAAGGACCCTTCAGGCTATTGCCGAATTGGGCGTCACGATTGAAGTAAGGGAAGAAACCGATTCTGAAATCATTCAATCACTGGGTATTGCTCAAACCCCGGCTTTTGTAACAGTGAAATATAAAATCCGCAGTGAAGCCGGTCAACCCGGGACAGATGTTATCAAAGAATGGATCAAGGAAACCATTTGAAAAAAGTACCGTTCATTCTCGTAACCGGTTTTCTTGGAAGCGGGAAAACAACATTACTGTTGGACCTGGTCAGGAAATACTCGGGACGGATGAGAATGGCAATTGTCCAGAATGAATTTACTCCCGGACATGTTGACGGTTTCACTTTAAAACAATCAGACAAGCCCTTTGAGCTTTTGGAAATCAATAACGGCAGTGTATTCTGCGCCTGCCTGCTGGGTGATTTCATCTCCCGCCTGGCCCCCTTCATTGAACATCACCGGCCTGATCTGATCCTCCTTGAAGCTACCGGCCTGGCCGATCCCGTTTCACTCGGCCAGGTTCTCCAGGCCCCTGAATTGTCAGACAAAATCTACCTCGCCGGATCCTGGTGCCTGGTGGATGCACTTAACTTCCATCGCATCATTACATCCATATCGCGCACACGCCATCAGGTAAGGATCGCTGACATCGTCTGGATCAATAAAACCGACCTTGTACATGACACCACGGATATTCGTAGAAAAATCCTCGAACTCAACCCATTCGCAAAAATTATCGAGACAACTTTCGGCTCAACTGTCAGCATCAACCTGATCGATATGATTGTCCACCCTACAATTCCGCCCTATTCTGTCATCCCCGCGCAGGCGGGGATCCCGTCCCCAACCGCCAATGCCCATGAAAGTGAACCCCGCCCCAACCTGGGAAGTTGCGTTATCCGTTCCACCCGTTTTTTCCATGAAACCCTGCTGCGCGATTTCATCACTGAACAAGCGCAAAATATGCATCGCATAAAAGGCTATATTCGTATCGATGAATTCAATACACTGGCCATTCAAACCGTTTTTACCGATATCTCCTTGTGCTTGATACATGGTTACGACGGCCCGGGTGAACTCATCGCGATTGGTCCGGAACTGAACAACCGGGAATTCTCAAAACAGTTATTATCCTTACAGAAAAGATGAAAACAAAACTGACTGAACGACTGAAAAAAGGGGAGATTATTATATCCGACGGGGCATTGGGAACCATGCTTCAGGCCGCGGGACTGGAACCCGGTATTTGTCCGGAAACGTGGAATGTAGACTATCCGGATCGTATTGAAGGGATCGCCCGGGCTTATTCCGATGCCGGTTCGGAAGCCGTTGAAACCAATACTTTTGGAGCCAACCGGTTCAAATTAAGCCACTATGGCCTGCAAAACAAAGTGATCGAATTCAATCGGGCTGCTGTTAAAATTACGCGCCGGGCCATCGGCCCCGATAAGATTGTCCTCGGTTCTGTCGGTCCCACTGGTATCCTCCTGATGATGGGTGAAGTTAGTGAAGAAGAATTATATGATGTATTTAAGGAACAATGCGTCGCCCTGGCTGAAGCCGGTGCCGATGTGATCTGCATCGAGACCATGACCGCACTGGATGAAGCTGCCATTGCTGTAAAAGCAGCAAAGGAAAATACCAATCTTGAGGTCATCTGCGCCATGACCTTCGACAAAACCATCCAGGGTGATTTCCGTACCATGATGGGGGTATCACCTGAAGAAATGACCCGGACTTTGAGGGCAGCCGGAGCAGATATCATCGGTACCAATTGCGGCAACGGCATGGAAAACATGATCCCCATCGTCCGGGAAATCCGCCGCACCGATCCGGAAATGCCCATCCTGGTTCATGCCAATGCCGGCAAACCCCATTATCATGACGGCAAAAACACCTTCGATGAAACTCCCGAAATAACTGCGTCTTACGTTCCCGAACTTATCCGGGCCGGTGCAACCTGCATCGGTGGATGCTGCGGTACGACGCCGGAGCATATCAGGAAGATTAAGGACGTGGTGCGTGACAGGTGACGAGTAATGGAGACCAGATTCGTTCAATTCATAAAACCTGATACCATGAAATTTAAAAAAGCGATTGTCTGTATCGTTTTGTTACCCGCTGCATTACTGGCACAGGCCCAGATCGGCCCTGACGCTTTAATGCGACTTGACCTGCTGCCGCAATTGAAAACGCAGATCTTTACCGGGATGTTCTCGAGTTATGACCGGACCGGCGGCAATGACGACGGGTTCAGCGGCAAGTATTCATTCCTCAGGAAGGAGGGGGACGACCTGGTGATCGCCGAAATGGAAGGCCCCGGTGCAATTTACCGGATGCATATGCCCGGACCCCAGGATGGGATAATCGAATTTTATCTTGACGGTGAAAAAACTCCACGAATCAGCATGAAAATTACGGAAATGGTCGATGGCAGGCACGCTCCTTTCCTGTCACCGCTTGTTGGCGGAGGTGTTGGCGGACGTTATTGCTATGTACCCATAACGTATCAGAAATCATGTAAAGTGGTGGTCAAAGCTCCTGTTTTTTGCTTCTACGATATTAATTATACCACCTGGCCAAAGAATACCATAATTCCGACTTTTCAGAATCCACCTGATGAAGAATGGACAAGGAAAATAGACAAAATCAGCAAAATTCTCACGGCTTCCGGAACCAATATCTCCCGGTATCTGGCCGCTGAAGGTTCCATCATCGAAACCAGGAAGGTTACCATGCCTCTGGTTAAGGATAAGCCTGCCATATTGTTCAGCAGTTCAAAACCGGGCCGGATCGTCGGGCTGAGGCTCTCCCCTGCTAAACTGTTCACCCGTAAAGAGCGGGATATGATCATAAATATGTATTGGGATAATGATCCAAAGCCGGCTGTTTCCTGTCCTGTCGGGGATTTCTTCGGTTACAGTTTCGGAGAACCTGCGGTCAAATCCCTGTTTCTGGGTACAAACAGTGATATGAACTATATCTATCTTCCGATGCCATACAGTCGATCGGCCCGGATTGAACTCGTTTCAGAAGGCAGTAACAAAGAGCCGGTTCAGGTGCAAGCCGAGATCGATTTCACCAATCAGGGCAAGCGACCGGATGAAGGACATTTTTACACCTATTGGCATCGCGAAGACCCCTGTATCAACGGGAAGCCATTCACCTACCTGAATACCGCAGGGAAAGGACATGTGATCGGCGTTTTTTTGCAGGCCCAGGGTAAAGAACCCGGCGGTACGATATTTTTTGAGGGGGATGATGTGGTTACCCTGGATGGGGAGATGACCATTCATGGTACCGGATCGGAGGATTCCTTCAACGGTGGGTGGTATGATGTTCCGGCACGGTGGGAAGAACGGGCTTCATTTCCGCTAAGCGGTTGTATGGACTACAAGAAATACCTCGGCCGCACGGCAGCCTATCGCTGGATGATCCCGGATACCTATGTGTTTAACCAGGCTATCGATTATACCATCGAGCATGGTCCTGAAAGTAACCTGGTCAATACCGATTATACCAGTGTCACCTTTTTTTACTCTTCAGTCAGACCTTCAGTAAACCTGTCACTTCCGGATGTCAAATTCCGGAAAATCACGGATCCAGGTAAAATAGTGTTTGTTCCCGGATGGAATGTGCCGATCCATTCCTCTCCGCTTAGTAACGGGGTAATTGAGAAAAAAGGGGAAAAGCTCGGCACCGGCTGGGTTCGCTATTTCTCACTGAAAACCTCAGGCCCGGATGAATTCGGACCCCATCATGTCAGTTTTATTTTTGATATCCCGAAATCAGGGAAATACCGCGCAACCCTTAAAGCAGTGACCGGTCCCGACCAGGGTATCATTCAGATGTTCCAGCACGACAGCCCGTTAGGTGATCCTGTCGATCTCTATTCCATCGAACCAAGAATTACAGAACCCCTTCTTTTAGGTACTGTCGATATGAGCGAAGGCAACAATGTTGTTTATTTCAAACTGATCGGCCAAAACACCAACTCCAAAGGCCTGAATATGAAACTAGTCGAAATCATATTCGAACGCCTCCCTTAACCCTTGAGCCGCTTCTCTGCTTCTGCCCAGTTGACGACGTTCCAGAAGGCTGCGATATAATCGGGCCGGCGGTTCTGATAGTTGAGGTAATAAGCATGCTCCCAAACATCAAGTGCCAGTAACGGTGTTCCTTTTACATCAGCAATATCCATCAGCGGATTATCCTGGTTCGGAGTGGAAGTGACGACCAATTTTCCTCCTGCTTTGACAAGCCAGGCCCAGCCTGAACCAAACCGGGTTGCTGCTGCCGCTGTGAATTTTTCCTTGAAACCGTCATAGGATCCGAAATCGGTATCGATTGCTTTAAGCAGCTCACCTGAAGGTTTACCTCCACCATTTGGGGACAGGAAATTCCAAAAAAGATTATGGTTATAAAATCCTCCGCCATTGTTACGAATGCCCACCGGATATTTGGATACTCCTTCAAGTATCTTTTCAATCGTCAGATTCTCAGCATCTGTTCCGGCTATCAGGTTGTTCAGGTTAGTGGTATAAGCAGCATGGTGCTTGGTGTGATGGATCTCCATCGTTCGCGCATCAATGTATGGTTCAAGGGCATCGTACGCATAAGGTAAATCAGCTAGTTTAAATGACATGTTATAACCTCCTAAAATTTATTACTTAGATATATTCTAAATAACAAACCACAGAACGGTTTTGTTTACACTTCACGCTTCACGTTCTTCCCCCTCGCAATAACCGATTCATAATACCGGCTCAGGAAATCATATATTACCAGCTCCTGGAGCCTGTGCCGGGTGCGGAAAGCACGGTTAAGACTCATGTGGATCAGGTTGGCTGCCAGGTCAGATCCCCATAAAGATTCCCGATCGGCAAAGGATTCCCAAAGAGCACTGATTATCGGTTCCGAGTCCACCGAGCGCAGGTCCAGGTTCGCTGTCCTCCCCGGGGCGGCCATCAAGAAATTCAATTCCTTTGACAATGTCCGGTACTTTTCGTCCAGTTGTACCCTCATCACCTTGCTCAAACGGACAAATGCGAATGCTGATTTTTTTAATTCATTGACCGTATGTCGTTTATCATCAATTGTGGCTCCGAAATCATCAAGAAAAACATCGACCGAAACTAAAGCACTTTTCCAGATATCTGAATCCCCTGCATCCGAATGGTTTTTTATCTCCTCTAACCAATAGACTGAGTCCATTTCAAACCAGGCTTCAACCAAAGACATCCTTATCATCCCATATCGCTCATATTCTGGTTCATAAGTACATGTCTCCATTTTCCAGAGCAGGTCATCATCGAGCAATTTGGTTGATGATCGTTGAATCTCGTTCAGTAAAATTCCAGAGTTTAAGGGATCCGTTAAAAGCAATCGTAAACGCAAATGATAATCCGGGTCGAGATAATGTATATAATGAAAGCTGCTGATCAGGCCCGATGCCCTCCATACCGGTAAAAAAACTCTAAGTGTACCTGTCATCCACTCCTCAAGGGACTGGGGTCCTCCATATATTTTTAAATAAAGCCATTCGCTGCCGGGCGGAAATTTTCTTTTGGGAATATTCATGTTTTCCGGTAACAAAAAACGAACTGGTTGGCATGGAACCCTTCCTGACTCCTGACGGGAGTGCCGGATGAGAGATAAAATGGCCGGAACCTGGCCAAGCGATAACTCCGGATGGTATCCCATAAGGCCATTACCAAATTGGGATTGGTCCAGTTTAAATACAATTCCTGATCTGCGGCGATCCAAACCATTTTTTCCGGCATATGACGCTCATTTCTCCAGGTGTTCAATTCACTTAAATCAACCTGATTCTTCTCGAAATGAATCCATTGTGCGATATCTGCACACTTGATGGTCCAGATGGGTGCTGAAAGGATCAGGTTTTTAAACCGTATTCCGGGAGTAAAAAGATCAGTGTGGCTGCTCCCCCAATCGGGTCGGTAAACCTGGCTGTTATCCTGAAGTTCCAGCCGATGCAAAAATTTATAAACCGCAAGACTTCCAAGTTGGTGATTGTATGCATTGGTCATCCTCGGACAAATTTTCCTTCCTGAAGTTGCTGATTGCAGCACCAGGCGATTGTCCTCAAGTGATATCAGCAAGTCAGTGACCGGGATTTGACGGTCGATAGGTTTTGCGGAGTCGGCCAGATAGGGAATTTCATAGTCGGTAAAAGATGGCCGCTGAAGAATATTTCCGGTTCTGTCTTCGGGCAAGTGGACCACCTCGGCAAAAAGGGTATCCGGATATTCCGCATTCTCATCGGTAATCAACTCACTGATCCAATCTTGCGTGGAATCTGGATCAGCAAATCCAAAACGGCCCAAAAGATTGGCAGGATTGCCGGCTGAACCCATCAGTACATGTACCATCTCTTCATCCTGGGATCCCGTTTGGTATAGTTCAATCATGGCTGTCATCTGATATGGCCAAATTCCGTTATGAATATCTATGGTCGGCAAATCTGATGATTCAACTTCTATATACTGACTGCCTGTTCTAAGGGTATCATGATATTTCTGTGTCAGCCAGGGATTACCCGGGGCGGCTTCCCGAAGCTGTGAATGAAACGACGGGCCCCATTTAAGGTCATCGATCCAGGGGACCGGATCAGTCCAGTATCCCTCGCCAGAGCCTTCAAGACCGATTCCGGTTTCAGGATCCAGAGCCTTTACCATCAACACTTTACTTTCACCATATCTTTTAAAAAATGCTTCACGAAATTCCTTTAATACATCTGTAGGATGGGCAGCGGAAAGTGCTTTCAGTATTCTTAAACCCAGTAAAACCCGGCTGGTGATTTTGACATCCAGAATCATTGAATCACTCGCGAGTTTCATGTCAACCTGGATAAGATGATTCCAATTGACTATGATGGGCTTTCCCTTCAGGGCAGTTTCAAGTTTGGGCACATTGAAAATGACCGAGCCCGGTCGCGACATGCACTGAAAAATGCCTTTCAGATGGATCAGGTAAAGCAACATTTCGTGTTCAATGGATGCCTGGCGAAGACGTGTAATCAAAAAATCAATATATTCCGGACCGCATATTACAGGCTCCAATCCTCCGACCAGAATCTGCGATTCAACAAGGGATTGAACAAATTCCAATACATCTTCTTTCGCCCAACCGCCGTTGATCAGGAAAACCCTGATTTCTTCCAGTGCCTTCCCTCCCTGACAAAATTCCAGTATTCCACTTATGGCACCCATGTCATCAACCATTACAATATCATAGACCTTTTTAGCATTTCCGCCGGGATAGACAACTTCAATGTAATGCCACCTCGAACCCACCTTATAAAGAGTAGTATTCCCTGAATATTGAAGTCCTTCCCTCAATGCTGGTTCAGCCATGAGCAATTTGGCCAAACCCATAAGATATTCCATATCCGGGCGGGCATTCAGTTTATGGCTCCGGCTTTCACTTAAACTGATGTCTGTCTCTAAACCGAATTCTCCGGTTGAAAAACCGGCAAAAGTGCCAAAAGGGGTGCATCTGGAGGAGAATCTGCATATATAACGGAGAAGCGAATACATGATCCCTGCATCTGCATTGGAGGAATCTTTTACAAGAAATTCCTGATCAATGATCCGGCTGAATTCACAGCTCCCCAGCAAAACGCCTTCCCTGATCAGGTCGTTCTTCCATAAGGCCTTCAACCACAAAAACAAGCCATCTGGTGAAGGCGGAATTTCAGATAATAAGACAATCGGTAATAGCGGTGCCCGGAGCATAAAATGATCATAGGAATCATAATCGATTCGCTTACCCATGATCGATTTTAAGTTATGAAGTAATCTTCAGGTCTGTCATTTATCAATCCGGCAGCTATCGACTTATCAATCAGTATATTTATAGCTCTTTTCCCATCAGTCCCCAATTCCACACTGAACTCATTGACAAAAGCTTTCAGGTGAGCATCCAGGACAGCCTGGTCCATGCATTGAGCAAATTTCCTCATATAAGGGATGGTTCCCTGTGGATCGGCCAATGCAAACTCAAGGCTCAGGCGCACCAGGCGATTGATTTTTCGGACAACATCCTGAGCCAATCTTCTGTGAGCCATAATTCCTCCTAACGGAAGAGGAGAATGGGTCGACTCCTCCCAGAATTGCCCCAGGTCACGCAATAGAACCAATCCCCTTTTTTCATAGGTAAACCTGTTTTCGTGGATTAAAACACCAGCCTCGGTTTCCCCATCCAGTACCGCCTGTTCAATATCTGAGAAAACAAAAATTTTCTTCTCCTTGATATTGGGATAGGCCATGCGCAATAACAGGTTGGCTGTAGTATATTCCCCTGGTATAGCTACTGAAAGGCTCTGGTACCTGGGATCGAGGCACTGATTTTTAGCCACCAGGACCGGTCCGCTGCCTTTTCCCACTGCACTTCCCGCATCCAGGATCCTATAGGATTTCCAAACATGTAGCCAGGCATGATAGGAAAGCTTGGTGACATCAAGATCACCCTTGAATGCCAGTAAATTAAGATCCTCAACATCAGTTAGGTAAGTGACAAATTCAATACCTTCATTATCGATCTTTCCATTGACGAGTGCATCGAAAATAAAAGTATCATTCGGGCAGGTACTATATCCAAGACTGATCTTCATATTAACCTTGATAAAAAATTAGTTAGTGCCTCAATTGCTTTATCGGTTTTCCAGCTGCTCCGGTCCCTGATACCGACATAATTGGAAATGGCGCGTATTTGGACGACCGGGATATCCTCCAATTTGCACACATAAAAAACTGCAGCACCTTCCATGCTTTCGATTTGCGGATTGAATTTTTCAGCCAGCCTGGCTTTGCGTTCAGGTCCCGCTGTCACCAAATCCACAGTAATTCCACTTACGGCCTCCAGTTTAAACGACGGATCCTCAGGAACTTCCATCCAGCCATGCCTGAATGGCCTGGCTTCCGGATCCCAAAGATTCTCATGGAACACCCAGCGAAATATCCCGCCATGGTCAATCCCGACATCCACAAAAGTATCTCTGACGACCTGAACTACTTCACCCGGCTGCAATGGCAAAAAATAACTGCCTGCAATACCGCCATGAACCACCCTATCATAATGATTGGATGCAAAATGTTTAGTGAGGTTATAAATCACCGGAACAGTTCCAATGCCTGCAATGAGGAGCTTCCAGGTACTGTCCTCATTATGATAGACTCCAGGGTTATCCGACAGGACAAATCCGGCAGTTTTTATCAGGAGTGAAGCTTCAGTCAGTGTTGGAATAACTATCAGTTGGCTCATTTGTGGTTCAGGAATGATTTCCGAAGTTAATCTTTCTGAACAAAAAATGTCCTTTCTTTGTCTGACCAATTCATCAAATAGTCACAAAATGGAATTCAATCTGTACGAGAACAACGGTAATGGTTATCAAAAGATAGAACGATATGATGATGAAAAAACGGAAGAGCTGGCACGACATTACCGGAGAATTCTCGACCTGATAGGCGAAGATTCCGGTCGTGAAGGGTTGCTGAAAACTCCTTTGCGGGTAGCAAAAGCTATGCAGTTTTTCACGCAGGGTTATAAACTGGATCCTGTTGAGATGCTAAAATCTGCCACATTTCATGAAGATTACCGGCAGATGGTTTTGGTTAAGAACATCGAATTATACAGCATGTGCGAGCACCATATCCTTCCATTCTTCGGAAAGGCCCATGTAGCTTATATTCCAAATGGACAGGTTACCGGACTCAGCAAGATTGCCCGTGTGGTGGATGCTTATGCCCGCCGGTTGCAGGTTCAGGAGCGGCTGACTACTCAAATCCGCGACTGTATCCAGGACACACTCCAGCCCCTGGGAGTTGCGGTAGTTATTGAAGCACAACACATGTGTATGCAGATGAGAGGCATACAGAAGCAAAACTCTGTCACTACCACCTCCGATTTCACCGGCGCTTTCCTACGGACGGCCACCCGTGAAGAGTTTATTCACCTGATTACCGCACGTCTCCATTAAAATCCAAATATGAAGAAAGCTTATGTTTTTCCCGGTCAGGGAGCCCAGTTTCCCGGTATGGGAAAAGATCTCTATGATCAGTCTGAAATAGCGAGGAACCTTTTTAGAAAAGCCGATGAGATTCTTGGATTCGGTATTACCGATATCATGTTCAATGGCAGCGAGGATGATCTCAGGCAGACAAAAGTTACACAGCCGGCGATATTCCTGCATTCCGTCATACTGGCCAAAGTTATGGGTGACCGTTTCCAGCCGGATATGGTAGCAGGTCACAGTCTGGGCGAGTTTTCAGCACTGACTGCAGCCGGTGCGCTGAGTTTTGAAGATGGTCTGACTCTGGTTTCAAAACGGGCGCTAGCCATGCAAAAGGCTTGCGAGATGAATCCTTCAACGATGGCCGCTATTCTTGGTGTTGAAAATGATATAGTTGAAAAAGTTTGTCAGGAGATCCAGGAAGTGGTCGTACCTGCCAATTATAACACAGTGGGCCAGATTGTCATCTCCGGATCACATCAGGGGATTGACCTGGCCATTGCCCGTCTGCAGGAACTCGGGGCTAAAAGGGCTTTAAAATTATCGGTGGGCGGGGCTTTTCATTCTCCATTGATGGAACCCGCCCGGGCTGAACTTGCCAAAGCCATTGAAGATGCCCCTATTGTAGCGCCCATATGCCCGATTTACCAGAACGTGGATGCTCTTCCGGCAACCGATCCGGCTGTCATCCGTAAGAATCTTGTTGCCCAGCTCACCAGCCCGGTTCGTTGGACACAAACTGCCCAGAACATGATCGCCGATGGCGCCACCACTTTTACAGAGGTGGGTCCCGGAAGTGTTTTGCAGGGATTGATCAAAAAGGTTGACCGGAGCGTTGAAACCCTTTCGGTTAGATTACACCCTGATCGACCATTGCATGGGCAACCTTGATGAATCCGGCCACGTTGGCGCCTTTAACATAATCAACATATCCGTCAGCGGTTTTTCCGTTCAGAACGCACTGCTGATGAATATCCTTCATGATCTGGTGCAAACGGGTATCAACCTCTTCGGATGACCAGCTCAGTTTCATGGCATTCTGTGACATTTCCAGACCGGAAGTAGCTACTCCACCGGCATTGGCAGCTTTCCCTGGGGCAAACAGGATTTTTGCTTCATGGAAAACTTCGACAGCTTCAGGTGTGGATGGCATGTTAGCGCCTTCGCATACGCACTTACAGCCATTTTTAATCAGGATGAGGGCATCTTCCTTGTTAAGTTCATTCTGTGTGGCGCAGGGAAGTGCGATATCACACTTAACTTCCCAAGGGTGCTTTCCAGGATGGAACTCAACACCAAATTCCAGTGCATACGGTTGAACAACGTCATTATTGGAAGCTCTCAATTCGAGCATAAAATCAATCTTATCGCCTTTGATCCCATCCGGATCATAAACATATCCGTCAGGACCGGAAATCGTTACCACTTTTCCACCCAATTCAGTTGCTTTGGTAGCGGCTCCCCAGGCAACGTTACCGAAACCTGAGATACAAACTGTTTTGCCCGCAAAGCTTTCACCTTTGGTTTTCAGCATCTCATTAGCAAAATAGACGTTACCGAAACCCGTGGCTTCCGGACGGACCAGTGATCCACCCCAATTACGACCTTTTCCGGTAAGAACACCGGTATTTTCCCTTGCCAATTTCCGGTACATGCCATACAGGAATCCTATTTCGCGGCCACCAACACCAATATCGCCTGCCGGCACATCGGTTTCAGGACCAATCATTTTCCAAACTTCCAGCATGAAACTCTGGCAGAAACGCATAACCTCACCATCCGACTTGCCTTTTGGATTGAAGTCCGAACCGCCTTTTGCACCACCCATCGGCAGGGTAGTCAAAGCATTCTTGAAGATCTGCTCAAAACCTAGGAATTTCAAGATACTTAAGTTTACACTGGGGTGGAAACGCAAACCACCTTTGTAAGGTCCGATGGCATTATTGAATTGTATACGATATCCAAGGTTTACCTGCACCTTACCATGATCATCAACCCAGGGAACCTTAAAGGTCAGAATCCTGTCGGGCTCAACCAAACGTTCAATAATTGCAGCGGATTCAAATTGAGGATTCTGGTTATACACTTCCTCGATGGATTCCAAAACTTCACGGACAGCCTGAAGATACTCCACCTCACCCGGGTGTTTCTTCTCAAGATCAATCAATACTTTTTCAACGTTCATAAACAAAAATTTAAGTCGTTATTTTTCTGAGAGCAAAGGTATGCTTAAGCCTGATTTTTTCACACAGTATTTATCAGGTATTAGCATGATTTTACTCAATATTCCCGTTGTGTAAATTGACCTCATCGTAGAGACGGATAATTATCCGTCTCTACACGCGCCCGCCGAATCCCGGTTTATAAATCACTCCCCTGTTTTGAGCCCCGTCGATTTTAATATGCAGGGGCTCCTCAAACTGAATGTGCCGCATAAATTCATCTTCGTACACACTGTCGATTCCGGATAAAAAGTCTAGATCATAATATCCGTCTTTAAGATAAGGATTGATAGTAAGATAACCGACCCGGAAGGAGGTGAGATTTTGGAAAAAATGGGTACCCTGGCTGGGATCAATCCGGTAATCGGGTAACCCTGATTCAACGATCACACGTGCAGCGGAGATTTGCGGCCACTTGACGGGAATACCGAGCCAGGGATCGCTGGAACCCCAGCGGCCGGGACCAACCAAAACATAATTCCCTCCGTTTTTTACAAACTGGTCATTCAGCTTTTCAATCCGGCCGGCAATGGTATTGCTGTCGGCAGCCCGGAAACATTCAGGCTTGATATAAACAAAATCGCGGATGTTGCGGATCAATCCATTCCCAAGGGCGGACACAGAGTAGATGATGGTATTTTTTTCCTCGACCTCTTCAAGCCTGAAACTGAGTTCATCGGAATTCTCTACCACAGGCCGGATTTGCAGAAAATTGAAAATTTTTGGGGTGCCCGGAGGAACGTCCAGGTTCACTGCAAATTCCATTTCAATCGGATTATTCATCTCGGTTTCACCGATCTTCATCAAGGTCATCAATATATCTGCAAGCGGAAATGTATTATGCTTCAGGATATTATTAAACGTAACGACTCTTCGGCCTTTCTCGGCAAAGTTATCCCGGATCATATGATTGTCCATATCAAAGGTGGATGCGACAAACCTTAAGGAAGGGTCCTCTTCGGCATCCCTTATCTTCAATTTCGATATGTTAACCCCGTCATCCGTCGACGGATAAAAATGGTCGGCAAACATATCCAATGCATAAAACTCACGCTGAGTCTCCTTTAATGCACTATCGGTGGAAGAAAGTTGCAGGATCTTGGTCGGATATTTTGGCGAAAACCGTAGACCGGCCCCGCCTTCTACTATGAGTTTACCTAAACCGAATGCGATATTGGCTATTCCGTCTTCGGGTTTCTCCAGGCCCACCGGGTAGAAATTAATGGACCGGGCAACCCCGGAAATGGTTGGATAAAAACGATTCCCGTACCTGTTACCGCAAACTTCCTGCAAAATGATGGCCATCCGCTCGGCATCAATCACATTTTGGGTCGCTGCGAGGTAGGTCTTTGAATTCTTAAAATAAACAGAAGCGTAAACCGCTTTGATCGCATCGGCAAGCATGTAAACCATTTTTTGCTTATCAGACTCGACCTTCGGGATCATAAATGTAGAATAAATTCCCGCAAACGGCTGATAATGACTATCCTCAAGCATGCTGGAGGAACGTATCGCAATTGGGTTTTTAACGACTCTTGCAAAGGCATCCAGATCTTTATAAATCCTGACAGGTAGCGTTGCACCCACAAAACTCTGAAGAATCTGCTCATCGGTTATCCTTGATGTCACTATCCTCCATAGATTATTAAGATCCATGAACTCTTCAAAAACCTCGGTCGATATAACAACAGTCCTTGGAATGGTTACCAGTACTCCATCCCATTGGCTACCAAGATCGTGGTGCTTTATGAACGAATCTATGAATGCCAGTCCTCTGGCCTTTCCTCCAAGTGATCCTTCCCCTATCCTGGAAAACAGCATATATTCATCAAACCGGGTACGGTCAAAGGTTGAAATCACCCCTCTGGCCTTTGACAATCGGTAACTTGAGATGATATTGAAAATATGCTCCCGTCCGGCCTCAACGCTTCCGAAATCTTCAAGTGTCTTATGCTTAAGGTGACTGCCAATCTGAAAAAAAGCCCTGGCATTAAACCATTTTGAGAAATCATTATTATTAAAATGATACTTGAGGGAATGAGCAGGGATCTTTAAAATGATATCCTGCATTTCCTTGAGGTTGGAAGCACGGCCGATCTCTTCCCTGCTTTCGGGTTCACGGAAAATGAAATCACCGAAATTCATGTACCGTACCATGAAATTCCGCAGCTCAATATCAAGGGTCTTGGAGTATTTATGCAAAAAACTTGCATTAAGTTCGGTGGCGGCAGCCTGATTCGACAATTCTGATGATTGCAACAGGAAAGGCACATAAGGATCCACTTCCCTGACAGTTTTGCAAAATTTCAAACCAGCTTCCTGATCCTTCTTCCCGGCCCTTTTGTAAGATATATCAGATATGATACCCAAAGTGCTGTCGCGGTATTTATGAAAAAGGTCCATGGCGGCCTCAAAATTCGTAGCCAGCAGAATTTTAGGCCGACCCCTCATCCTGAGCATTTTACGATGCTCATTAAGCCCTTCGAGCATGAATGACTTGGATTGCTTGAAAACGATCTTATAGATAGAAGGCAGAAATGACGAGTAATACCTTACAGAATCTTCAACCAGCAGAATAGTCTGCACCCCTACCTCATTGACATCGTAAACGAGGTTCATGCGGTCCTCAATCAGTTTAATGATAGCCAGCAGCAAATCAGCATTGCCGAGCCATGAAAAAACATAATCAATAGCACTCAGATCCTCTTTTTCCAGCTTGATAGTGACCTCACGGCTAAAATGAGTTAGCACAACAATCGGAATATGAGGATATTCAGTTTTAATTTTCTTAGATAATTCAAAGGGATCCATTTCCCCTACGCTCAGCATGGAAATCACCAGGTCAATATGCTCCCGCTCCAGATGATCAAATGCCTTCCGGGCAGTATTTGCCTGAATAAATACAGGTGGATACCTCAGGTTAAGTGAAACATACTCATTGAAAATCTGCTCATCAATCCTGCCATCTTCCTCGAGCATAAAAAAGTCGTAATTACTGCAGATAATCAATACTTTATTGATCCGGCGCTGCATCAGGAATTTAAATTCCGCCTCCCCGAAATCAGTATTAGGCCTGTTTAACAGTGTGAAATCTTGCATATTATTCTAATTCCTGACAATTGCGATCATTCCCGATCCTGATCAGCGACTGGCGCTTTTTACCATCCATTACAATATCCAAATCGTTTTCAAAGATAACATGCCTGAAATACCGGCCTTCCTCAACCACCTTCTGCTGGAGCAATAAATCGTACTGAATAAAATTCTTGCCTCCTGCATTGATCGAAAAATAGCCCACGCCCATGGAAGTCACATTGTGGAAAAAATGCGACCCCAAAGATGCATCAAGCGGAAAATCAGACAAATCAGTCTCCACAATAATCCTGGCATTGGATATCTGCGACCATTTAACCGGAATCCCGATGAATTTATCACGAGAGCCCCATCTTCCGGGTCCGATCAGAACGTACTCCTTTTTCAAGTGCCTCATTTTATCATTCAACTGTTCAATTTCAGCGGCCATTTCCTCTGTTTTCATCTTATCGAAATTCTTTGGATCCAGGAAAATCAGATCCCGTATACACCTAAGCCGTCCATTACCCAAACTCTTTTCAGAATACAAAATGGAATTGGATTGATCTATCTGATCGATGTCAACGGTAAAGTCCTCGTCCGCACCAACCATTGGTTTGATCTGCAAAAGGTAGAAGGAGGCATGGCCTTGAGCGTCGGGCGCCAGATCCACAGCATATTCAATTTCAATTGCCGTACCCAGTGCTTCATGTACAACATCCAGGATCACCTCCACCGTTTTGGCCAGAGGGGTATATCCAAATTGAAGGATATCGGCAAAGTTCAGCACCCTGGCACCATAACCTTGTAATCCCGGTTCCAGCCGGTCATTATTGGCATCGTAAACCGAAGCCAGGTGATTCATGGTCCCATGCTTTTCTCCGACCGAGATATCAAGTTTTGCCAATCCGGCTTCCTCTCCATCAAGAAGGTTCAATTCCCGCTTATTCAAATCTGCAGCATAAAAATAAACCTGTGAGGTCTTAAACTGATCTTTGAGTGAGGAGATCTGAAGCGTTGGATATCTCGGCGAAAACCTCCAGGCTTTTTCTCCTTCAACTACATAACGACCTAGGCCCATAGCGATTACCGCACAACCATCGTCGGGTTCCATATGAGCAACCGGGTAATAATTGTATGACTGAGCGGTGCCGCTGATATGAGGATAATAGTAAGTATCATAGGTATTCCCCACCAATTCCTGGATAACAACCGCCATCTTTTCCTCTTCCACGCGATAGTTGACTGCCTCAAAATACATACGGGCCTCAGGTGAAAAAATCGAGGCATAAACCATCTTTATTGCATCCTGCAGCTGGTTGTACCTGACAATATAATCCGGATCAGAATTCGGAAGAACATAAGTTTCGAAAATGCCCGCGAAAGGGTGAAGCAACGAATCCTCGAAAATACTTGATGAACGGATGGCAAGGGGTTTATTCAATAGTTTAAGAAATGTTTTTAGTTTTTTCTTGAGGTTGAATGACAGTTCGCCGCCCAGGAACAATTTCCGAAGGGTCATATAATCCTGCTCATCCAGAACCTGAGTGGTCAAATTATTCCGTTGCATGAATATCTCGAATTCATCGGTTCCGATGATCGCAGTCCGGGGTGTCCGGATATTGATTTCAGGAATAATCTGGGTAAAATCCAGGTTGTTGACCAGGGTATTGATAAATGCCAGACCGCGGCCCTTGCCGCCCAGTGAACCGGTACCCAGGCTGACAATATTCCTCCAGTCGAGGACGGCCGTCTCATCAAAATTGACCACTTTGCCCTTATCTTTGTCGATCCGGTAATTCTGGATCACATCGATGATATATTCACGAAGCTCCCTCGGACTATTGAAGTCGTCTGCCTTGATCGGGCTGATAATTTTCGCCAGCTGGATCTCGCCCCTTGCCATCAGCCAAAGCGAAAAATGGTTTTTCAGGGCATGATAAAGGATGGACTCTTCGGGTATGGTCCGCAAATGATTTTCAAAATCCTTCATCGACCGCGCCACGGCCAGTTTGCGTCCCTGATTATCGCGATAAACAAAATGGCCGAATCCAAGCGCATAGGTGATAAATGTTTTCAGGTCCTGCAGCAAGGTCTCAGAGTTCTTGTTCATAAATGTAGCCCTGAGGTCAAGAGCTGCTGATGCACAATCTGCATCCGACGATTGGAGGATCATCGGCAGGTCGGCCCGGTGCGAGTGAACATATCTCAGGAAGCTGATTCCTGCAGTTTCATGGACAAGACCACCTCTCCGGAATTTCATGTCGGAGATCACACAAGCCAGGTAATCCTGATACTTGTTGAAATAATTGATCGCTTCTTCGTAATTGGTTGCCAATACAATCTTTGTGCGGGCGCGCATCCTCGAAATCTTATCCAATTCGTTGGTATTCGCTTCCGCTATTAATTCCTGAGTCTGTTCAAAAACCAGTGTGTAAAGCATTGGAAGGTACCTCGAGTAATATCTGGGGGAATCCTCCACCAGCAATATGACCCTCACCAGGCCAACCCTGGTATCATTCTCCAGGTTCTGCTCATCTTCCAGAAGCTTGACCATGGCAAAGAATATCTTGGAATCCCCGTTCCAGACAAATAACCTGTCAATAGCCGGCAATAAAGTCTCCTGTTCATCAAACAGGCCAATCTTCGAACTGTTATTAAGGAGGAGGAATATCTTCATCTCAGGATATCTGCGCCTGATCCGCTCAGCCAGTCGTAAAGGGCTCCTTGTATCTACTCCCACCATCAGTACGATAAAATCGAAAGAACGGTCCTTTAACATCTCAAGCGCATCATCTGCGGAAGTGGCTCCGGTAATACGGGGCAATGATGAGAGGCTCAGATGATAGACCTCACCCATGGCCTGTTCAAAGAACCGGTCTTCATTTTCAAGAATAAATGTATCATAGAGCGTGGCCACTAAAAGAATCTCCGACACCTTGAACTTCATCAGATCATGAAAGATATTCTTGTCTGCCGTAAGTTTGTTGAGGAATTGCTGAAGCAGAAGCCGGCTGTCTTTCATGGCTTCTGTATAAACGATCTTCTTGTATTTGTAATCGTCCCTTTCCCGGGGCGGTTTTAATACGGCCGTCCTTCCAAGCAAGCCATTCAGATAACCGGTAATCAGTCCGGCGATATTATTGATCAGGTTTCTTTCTTCATTTAAAAAAGGACCTTCATCAGCCTCGGGCAACTGCTGGGTATAATACACCTGAATCTGACCAATCTTACCATCCGACGAGCAAAACTCCTGCTGCTGCAACCATTCTGTAGGTTTGAACCGCAAACTCTCGTATACCTGGTCATCATAGATTATCCGGGCACAGGCTTTCTGAGCAAACTGCCATCCCCGGGGTAGAATTAAAGCAATCTGCCGGAGGGTTTCCGGCAGTGGTTTGCCTTCTGAAATGATGGTGGTCGTCCGGTTAATCGTCATCAATTCCTTCACGCGCTCGGTGTGCTCGGCGAGCAGCCGCTGAAGGTCCGGACGTTTGGTGCGGTTCTGGTCCATAAAAGTGTAATTCTCTGCTATCGAAGATAGCAAGATTCGGATTAGAAACCGACCCCGGAATACCGTAAAGGGGTTTTTAAAGACTTATTTAACTTCCCACGTGGAACCCGAATAAAGGAGGTCCTGCATGCTATGAATCTTACTTTTCTCCCTGACCACCTCAATCTGTTCCGTCATCTTCTTGTCGTATGATTTAGCTGACTCACAGGCACGGATCACTCCGAGTGCGACCGGATATTTTGGATAATCCATGTTAGCCAGGAGAAGATGAATTCCTGCAAATTCGGTGTGTGCATCATGAACCAACAGGTCTTTTTCCGAAACACCATTCTCGCCAAGCTGAACGACCTGGATCTGATTATCCTTCATCACCAAACCTTTATCCTGATTCTTGCCAAAAATCATGGGTTCGCCATGTTTCAGCATGATGACCCGGTCATCCCGGTTATCGCGGTCAGTAATATCACCAAAGGTCATGTCATTATAAATAACGCAGTTCTGCAGGACTTCAGTGATCGATGCTCCCTTATGCCTGGCTGCTTCCAACAGGATCTCGGTACATATCTTCGGCATGGAATCGATGGTTCGTGCAAAGAAAGTTCCATTGGCACCGATGGTGATTCCTCCGGGTTTGAAAGGCTGCTCGATAGTTCCGTAAGGCGATGTTTTAGTCACCGATCCCAGTTTGGATGTTGGGGAGTACTGGCCTTTCGTTAATCCGTAAATACGATTATTGAAAAGGATCAGGTTAACATCTATATCCCTGCGAACCAGGTGAATAAAATGGTTTCCTCCGATCGCCAGACCGTCGCCGTCACCGGTAATGACAAAAACGCACAAATTCGGGTTCGATGTTTTCACTCCACTGGCAACCGCCATGGCACGTCCGTGAATTCCATGGAAGCCATAGGTGTTCACATAATATGGAAACCTCGAGGAGCATCCGATCCCAGAAACAAACACAATATCTTCGTGCTTGTAACCGAGCTGGGGAAGGGCCTTCAAAACGGAGCTCAGAATGGCGTGATCTCCGCATCCGGCACACCAGCGAACCATCTGGTCGCTTTTAAAATCTTCGGGTTTTAGTTGTTCAATGTCCATTCTTTAATCCTCCAGGTTTTTAAGTATTGCATCTTTCAGGTCCTTAACGGTAAAGGGTAATCCCATTATTTTGTTAAACTTCCGGTAAGGATATTGCGGGTGCTGCATCCTCAGGTAATTGGCAAACTGGCCAAGATTGATCTCACATACGAGTAGTTTCTTAAATCTCCCGAACAGTTTGTCGGTGTTGGTTGGCAATGGATAGATATAATTGAACTGTGCGAGGGCTACTTTGTGGCCTTCACGGCGCACTTCCGTAAGTGCAGTTACCAGGTGTCCATAGGTTCCACCCCATCCGATGATCAGCAAATCCGCATCCTCATCTCCCACGATTTCAACCGGCGGAATATCCTTAGCAACTTTCTGAACCTTATTTTCCCTGATATGGCTCATCAGTTCATGGTTCTCAGGCACGTAGGAAACTGTTCCGGTGATGTTCATTTTTTCGAGACTGCCAACCCGGTGCTCCATTCCGGGTGTCCCCGGTGTTGCCCAAGTCCGGGCTAATGTTTCAGGATCTCTGGCATAAGGTTGCCAGTTTTGTGTATTTGCTGCAACCCGGGGCACCTTGATTTCGGGGAATGTGCTCAAATCCGGAATTTTCCAGGGTTCTGTTCCGTTGGCCAAAAATCCGTCCGTCAGGAGAATGACAGGTGTCATGTGCTCCACAGCAATTTTACAGGCCATATAGGCATAATCGAAGCAGTTGGATGGGGTTGAAGCTGCGATAACCACGACAGGACTTTCACCGTTTCTACCATACAGAGCCTGCATCAGGTCGGATTGCTCAGTTTTGGTCGGAAGTCCGGTTGAGGGACCACCTCTCTGAACATCCACAATGACCAGGGGAAGCTCGATCATAACCGCCAGTCCGATCGCTTCACCCTTCAGCGCAAGCCCCGGTCCGGAAGTGGTTGTTACTGCTAACGAGCCGGTGAAACTGGCTCCGATGGCGGTGCAGATACCTGCAATTTCGTCTTCAGCCTGGAAAGTTTTAACTTTCAGATCTTTACGTGCAGCCAATTCCTCCAGTATTCCTGTTGCCGGAGTGATGGGATAGGAACCGCAGAAAAGCTGAAGATCAGCTTTTTCGGCAGCTGCCATCATTCCCCATGCCACTGCAGCGTTACCATTTATATTACGATAGGTCCCTTTTTCAATTTCAGCCGGTCTGACCTTAAAATTTGAAGTAAAGGCTTCAATGGTTTCCGCATAATAGTAACCGTCGTAAAGGACCTTGGTATTGGCTTCAACAAGGAGAGGTTTCTTTGCAAATTTTGTCTTGAAGAATTTCACGGCATGATCAAGGGGCCTGTCGTATAACCAGCTGACAATGCCCAGTGCGAACATATTTTTACAGCGCAGGATCGATTTCTGATCCAGTCCGATATCTTTCAAACTTTCACGGGTCAGACTGCTGATAGGAGCGGAGATCACCTGAATTCCGGTTACATCTTCCTCGGCAAACGGATCTGTCTTATATCCCGCTTTTTCTATGTTTTTGGCATCAAACTGATCCACATCATAAATAATGATCCCGTCCGGTTTAACCCACCTGAAATTAGCCTTGAGGGCAGCCGGGTTCATAGCGACCAATACGTCACAATAATCTCCCGGTGTATTGATCTGGGTATGACCAAAATGCACCTGGAAACCGGAAACGCCGCCAACTGTTCCCTGTGGCGCACGGATCTCTGCCGGATAATCCGGGAATGTGGATACATCATTACCGTAAAGTGCTGAGGTATCGGAGAAAAGAGTGCCGGTAAGTTGCATACCGTCGCCCGAATCCCCGGAGAACCTGATGGCCACTTCTTCGATTTCGATGACTTTTGCCTGTTTACTCATGACAAATTTTTATTGTTAGAATATTAGTGTGCAAAAGTAAGCAGATTTATAATGCGATTAAAAAGATATTTTCATGAGTACATTTGCATTTCAAGAATCATAAAAAAACTGAAAATGGCCTTGGTAAAATCATTGAGAGGATTTACTCCGAGATTCGGAACTAACTGCTATCTTGCTGAAACATCAGTGATTATAGGAGACGTCATTGTCGGAAATGATTGCAGCATCTGGTTTGGTGCAATCCTCCGCGGGGATGTAAATTCAATACGTATCGGCGATAAAGTCAATATTCAGGACGGAGCAGTCCTTCATACCCTATACCAAAAATCGGTCGTTGAGATCGGAAATTCGGTAACCATTGGTCACAATGCAGTCATTCACGGCGCCAAAATTCATGACCGGGTACTCATTGGAATTGGTGCTATAATTTTGGACCATGCCGTGATTGGAGAGAATTCGATCATTGCGGCAGGGGCCTTGGTCAAGGACTCGACCATTGTGGAACCCAACAGCATTTATGCCGGGGTGCCTGCAGTTAAAGTGAAAGAGATAGATCCTGCACAGACTCGTGAGATGATCGATAAGATTGCCAGTAATTACCTTTTTTATGCAGGTTGGTACCGGGAGGAATGATCTGGCAATTCTAAAGAGAACCCATCAGTTGACTTACCGGATACATATCTCCCGCCAGTTGGTTCAGAACCCGGGTGAAAGTTTCCAGTGGTCCGGTTGTATAAAAGCGATATTGGGGAGCGTCATTACTGGTATTCAGCCCACCAAATTCCTCCAGCACTTTCCTGGCCTGTCGCGCAACGGCCGGTGCCGGATCGATGATTCGGATACCCGCTGGCAGGACTTCCTCAATCATGGGTATCAGGAAAGGGTAATGCGTACATCCCAGGACCAGTTGATCTATGCCCTGCCCTATCATGGGCGACAGCAGCCTTTGTAGCAATTCCCTGGTTTCACTGGAATCAATCAAGCCTTGCTCAACGAGCTCGACCAGCCCGGTACCTGCCTGTTCATGCAGTTCGACCGATCCAGCAAACTTCCGTATTGATCGTTTGAAATGTTCTCCCTTAAACGTTTGAACCGTTGCAAGGACTCCTATATGGCCGGTTTTTGATTCCAATGCAGCGGGTTTTACCGCCGGTTCCACACCGATAAACGGGATATCAAACTCCCGGCGCAAGGTACTGATGGAAGCCCCGGTGGCTGTGTTGCAGGCCACGACTACTATTTTACAGCCCTGCCCGATGAGAAACCGGGTGATCTCCCTTGAACGTCCGGTGATGTAATTCCTTGTTTTGGTTCCATAAGGTGCATATGCCGAATCAGCAACATAAATCGTGGATTCCAACGGAACCTCCCGGATCAGCGCTTTCCAAACGCTGACTCCTCCGATGCCGGAATCAAAAACACCTATGGGTTTGGATTTATCCATAAAAAAAATCCCTGCCGAAAGGCAAGGATTTATCTTTCAAATCTTTATACTTATTTGATACCCAATTTTGCCTTTACAGGTGCCAAAAGGTTCAATGATTCGTCCTCCGGAAAATAAAGCAGGATACCAGCGCCACTTTGTGTATCAATTACATAAGTAAACTTGCCGGCTTCAGCAACTGCTTTGATAGCTGCCTTCAGTTTGGCGACAATCGGAGCCATCAAGTCATTTTGCTTTTTATCCAGCTCCTGTTGTGCAACTTCCCTGAAATTCGTTATTTTTCCTTGCATATCACCGATTTCTGCCTCTTTTGCTGAACGGATAAAGGAGGAGAGGGAGTCTCTTTGCTTAGTATAGGTTTCAACCAAATTCGCATAAACCACATTCATTGACTCTAAGTTCTTCAATATCTCAGCATTGAATTTTTCATAAACCTTGGCGGCACTGTCACGCTCCGGCATCAATTGCAAAATGGCCTGAGTGTCGATATGCCCGATTTTTTGCTGAGCAAAAAGAGAAGTCCCACTTACAAGAATCAGCATCGCAGAAGCTGCCAGAGTCAAAAGAATTTTTTTCATTGTGAACAATTAACAGTTAATATAGAACAATCTAATAATGTGTTACTTAAAACGGAGGTCAAAGATAGAAATTAATTTTGAATTCCCATCTTTTTCAAAACATCATCGCTTTTGTCGAATTTCGGATCGGTGAATAACATGGTCGGACCCGCAGCAACATCAAAAATAATTGAGTAGCCACCTTCAGCTGCCAGATCTTTGACTGCAGTAAAAACATCATCCTGTATCGGTTTCACCAATTCCGTGCGCTTCTTGTAGAGCTGGCCTTCCGGTGCAAAATACTTTTTCTGCAATTCCTTCACGTCCTTCTCACGCTGCATGATCTCCTCTTCACGCTTGGTTCTCATTTCTTCAGTCAGCAAAACGCGCTCAGCCTGATAATCCTTATAGAGTTTCTCAATTTCGACCCGCTTGCCTTCAATTTCTTTCTGCCATTCCTCAGAAAACTTGTCAAGCTGTTTTTGCGCTGCATCATAAGCAGGTATCCTTCCGAGAATGTAATCTGTGTTGACATAGGCGAACTTCTGGCTGAATCCCATGGTTACTCCAACGATCAACAAACTAACCGTGAACAATATCTTTTTCATAATCTTAAAATTTTCCTGATAACATCAATTTTTATACCAAACATCTACATCTGCGGACCGAGAACAAAATGGAACTGGCTGTGGTTTTTACCCGGGTTATTCGGGATGTCATCGAATCCATATCCCCAGTCAACTCCCATCAGTCCGAACATCGGCAGATAAATCCTGACCCCGACTCCAGCTGCCCTTTTCATGTCGAAAGGATTGAATTCCTTAAATTCATACCAGGCATTTCCGGCCTCGAAGAACAAGAGGGCAAAAAGTGTGGCATTGGGATTCAGAGAGATCGGGAAACGCATTTCGGTGGTAAATTTGGTATAGAGGTTAGCCCCTTTAGCCGGCGTCAGCGAACCGTTGGCATATCCTCTCATGGCTATAATGTCCCGTCCGTAGTAACTGTAACCCATCATACCGTCGCCCCCGACCTCAAAGTTCTCGAATGGCGACCGTGCGTATTTATTATAATAACCCAGATATCCGAACTCAGCCTTGGTCATCAGTACAAAATCCCTCGTTTCGCCATCTTCGGAACCGCCGATCGACCAAAGCTTGGTAAACCATGAAGATTTGAACGTCCATTTATGGTATTCAATCCACTTATAGCGTTCGGTTTCCGTCAGCTTACTGTAATCCTTGCCGTTAAAAACTGAATAAGGCGGGGTAACCTGCAGGTTCAGAGAAAAAATGGATCCCATCCTTGGGTAAATAATCTGGTCAGTCGAGCTTCTTCCGAAAGTGCTGGTAAAGCTGAAGTTGTTGCTGACTCCGTTCTTTATGACAAAGTAGGACCAGTCATCCAGGAGGTATCGCTGAAAAGAAAGTTGGTTGAAAAGGGTGAAATAATCATCTGGCCAGCTGAGACGGCGACCCAGTCCTACCGAGGCGCCGGAGATCTTCATCGACTGGTTCAGCGGATCGGAAGTCTGCCGGCCGTTGGTCTGAACGGTATGATAAAGAGAAACCGAAAGTGAATTTGGTTTCTTTCCGCCAAGCCAGGGCTCCACAAAAGAGGCGCTATAGGATTGGTAATATTTTCCGTTCGATTGGGCACGGATGCTCAGGTTTTGTCCGTCACCCGAAGGGAGCGGCCGCCACGAATCTTTTTTAAAGAAATTACGAGCCGAGAAATTTCCGAATCTTACGCCAAGGGTACCGATCACCATCCCGGCTCCCCAGCCTCCCGATATCTCAATCTGATCATTGGCGCGTTCGACCAGTCGATATTCAATGTCAACCGTTCCATCCAGCTGGTTTGGAATCGGCATAGGCACAATTTTTTCCGGATCGAAGAAACCAAGCTGCGACAGTTCGCGTACCGACCTGATCACCGCCGAACGATTAAACAAATCACCCGGTTTCGTGCGGATTTCACGCCTGATCACATGCTCATTGGTCCGGTCGTTACCGGTAATGATCACCTTGTTGATCCTGGCCACCTGACCTTCATGAATGACAATCTGAAGATCAATTGAATCACCTTCCACATTAATTTCCTGCTGATCTGCTTCATAAAACAGGTATCCATAATCCATATAGGCGTTGCCTACGGCATCCGGGTCATTTCGCAGCCGGTTTTCCAGAACGGCCTGATCATAAACAGCGCCTTTCTTGATTTTAAGTGCCGTGGTCAACTGGTCACTGGTGTACTTAACATTGCCAGCCCAGGTAATATTTCTGAAGAAATACTGCTTACCTTCCTCAACCTTTATCACCAGGCCAACGGTACCATCCGGATTGTGATAGAGTGAATCCTTGACGATACGCGCATCACGGTAACCCAAGGCATTGTATTTGGCAATGATAGCCTCTTTGTCCGTTTCGAAATTACTCTCAAGATATTTGGATGCCTTAAAAACATTGTACCAAGCTTTCTGCTTGGTTTCCTTCATGGCCCTTCGAAGTTTTTTCTCCGGAATGACTGTCACATCTACAAAAGTGATCTGCTGGATTTTGACCTTACTCTTTTTATCGACTTTAATTTCCAGAACAGTGGAATTCTGCAACAGTGAATCAACTTTCTGAGTAATGAAAACTTCGGTATTCAGGTACCCTTTATCGACAAAGTGTTCCTTAACGAGGAATTCCGTCCTGGATATGGTATACGGAGTAACCAGATTCCCTCTGACCAGCTTGACTTTTTCTTTCAGGTCATCGGCTTCCTGCTTGTTTACACCGCTAAACGAAAAACGGGCAAGCCTGGGCATTTCCTGCAGGTAAATATCCAGAAATATCTGGTCCTCTTCAATCTTGGTGGCGGTTATCCTGACATCGGAGAAGAGCTGCTGATCCCACAGCTTTTGAATCGCTTCAGCAATGGCTTCTCCAGGCACGGTGATCATTTTACCGACTTCCAGACCTGAGAACTGCAATAATACATTTTGCCCTACATATTTGACCCCCGATACAGTAACCCCTCCGATTTGGTATTCACGAGGCGTTCTTGAAAAATCAAGTATCCTTAAGGGTTTGATGGTCGTTTCCTGACTGAAGGCACCCAAAGTGGAAAGAGTAAGGACGACAGATAGTATGGATCTTTTTATCATGCTGATTTTTCAGATGTTATAATTGCTCGCTGGTTTTCCCGAACCGCCGTTCGCGGTTCTGGTAATCTAATAAGGCCTCATAGTAATCTTCAGTCCTGAAATCCGGCCACAGTTTCGAGGTGAAATACAATTCAGTATATGCCAATTGGTAGAGAAGAAAATTGCTGATCCGGTATTCCCCGCTGGTCCGGATCAAGAGTTCCGGATCCGGGATGCCTGAAGTTTGCAAATACTTCTCAAAAGTTTTATCATTCATGTCGTCCGGGGTAATTTTCCCCGCACAGGCATCCTTAATTATTGCACGTGCAGCCAGGACAAGTTCCAGCCGGGAGCTGTATGACAAAGCCAGGACAAGGGTCAGTCCGCTATTATCCTTAGTGACCTCCACGAGATGAATCAATTCCCTTCGGGTGTTATCGGGCAATTTGGTAATATCACCGATGGTCATCAAACGGATGTTATTGTCGAGAAGTTTTTTCGTTTCTTTCCTGATGGTAGAAACCAGCAAACCCATCAGCGCATCAATCTCCTCCACCGGACGGCTCCAGTTTTCAGTGCTGAATGCATATAAGGTAAGATACTTGATCCCCAGTTCAGCACTTGCCTTAACCACATCATCGACCGGGGTAACCCCGTTCTGATGTCCAAAAATCCGCGCGGCGCCTTTACGAACAGCCCATCTGCCGTTGCCATCCATGATGATGGCAACATGCCTCGGTAATTTTTCCCTGATTAGTTTCTCCTTCAGACTCATTTAAGCTTCTTGCGTTCGTTATCGTAAAACGGACAGATCCTGCAATAGTTACTAACCATGTATCCGAGGGTAATACCAAAATGTGACCGCCAGTTTGATAGCAGGTTGTTGAAAAAGGGTTGGTCGGGATCTTCATAATCCTTCTGATATCCCTTTCTTAAATCCCATTCGGCACCGATAGTCATAGAAGAGGTAACATTATATCTGACACCGACATTAAAGGGAACCCTTATATTTCTAATCATATAATTTCCCATCTTAGGGTTTGCTGAAGTGGAAACCGTCATGAGGAGAGGTAAATCGATGAGATAGCTTAATCCGACAGCAATATAGGAGGTCACAAGGTTTTTTTCGCGCTTGACATTCAACGGATGAAAATTGAATTCGAACAGGCCAAAGGCATCAATCATATTTGGTTGAAAATTTGTCCTGCCAAAACCTGCATTGACCCCTCCCCGGATTGAATAACGGGGATTCAGACTGTACCGGTAATAACCTCCGACTGCATAATCCAACCCATTCGCATCAGGGATGGGAAGAATGGTATACAGATGAGCCTCGGTCATTCCCAGAAATAAACCATAGTCATAACTCTTCTGAGCTTTTGCTCCGAGCGCAACACAAACAAACCCTATAATTATGAGTGTTTCCTTCATCTCTGGCCGATAGCAAGTGATTCTGACTTATTTCCCTTACAATAACTACCAAAGCGCAAATATAGTATAAAATCCAACGATTTTTAGGCGGATACGATACGGCTTTAAGGGGTCCGGGGTTAGCCTCAGGCCTAATTCCTACGGTCGGCACCCCACATCAATTTTGTACGAAGGGTGTGATAAAAATTATGACCTTTTAACCGGTAAGTCCGTATGGCAAATGGCGCCTTATATATATTGAGTTCGAGACGGTCTTCAATGACCACTGACCGGGAATCGGCAGAGAGTAGCAGACTTCCGCTCCTGCTTTCAATCTGCAGGGTGAGTTTCATGGAATCTTTAAATACCAGCGGCCGGACGGTGAGGTTGTGCGGTGCGATTGGCGAGAGAACGAAATTTTGCGAGTCGGGTAATACCAAAGGACCTCCAACACTTAATGAATACGCGGTGGATCCGGTTGGGGTGGCAACAATCAGGCCATCAGCCCAGTAAATATTAAGAAATTGCCCATCGAGGAAGGCGATGATCTTGATCATGGACGAATCATCGCGTTTATGAACCGTAATCTCATTCAATGCAAAATTCAAAGGCCCGAATACCGGCTTGTCAATGTCCACATTAAGAAGTACCCGTTCATCCATTCCGGCCTTATTCTGTAAAATGGAATCAACCGCCACCAGTATCTCATCCTGCGATATATCGGCAAGAAACCCGAGCCTGCCACTGTTAATCCCGGCCAGGGGAATTGGCAGGTCGCGGACCAGGGTAATCGCCTCAAGAAAAGTTCCATCCCCACCGATGCTGAACATAATTCCTTGTAAACCAGTTAAATCCTCATAGGTTTGAAATACACCGGAAAAAGAGAAGTCCTCGTTGGTCCAGCTTTCGACAAACTGTTTTAATGGTTTAAAGATCATTACTTTAACACCATACTCATTCAATCTGGATAGTAACAGGCGGAAAGGTTGCCTGAACCCTTCATCAAATTCCCTACCAAATATGAATATCAGCTTAACTGCCGGGTCCGCATTCGTCATCATTTAAATATTCATATAATTCATAAACTCCTCATATCTCGACCGGTAAAAATCATCTACCTGGCTGTTGGTCATAAAAAAAGAGTGAACCGAATAACCGTACCGGTCAAAAGCACGCATCATCGCCCCCGGTTCCCCGGTGTTAACCTTTAAGGTAACTGCCAATTCCCGTCCGTTTGGATCGGCCACAACATAAAGACTGATAATCTTGGCATTATTATCCTCAACGATTCTCGATAACAAGGCAGGCGAATAGTCCTGCACTGCAAGGCCAAGCACAATAACAGCGCCGGGCTGGCCGGCAGTACTGAGGTCACTGAATTTTTTTACGAGTGCCGGCAGCGTGATACTTCCCAGATATGCTTTATCCGCTGAAATTACGGGCAGCAAGGTAAGTTCATAGCGCGCCACCAAATCAATGACTTCATATATATGCTGGTTTTCATCCGTTGAAACCGTCAGAAGGTTTAATGATTCCGGATTGGCCAGTTGGTCCTCATGGTTCAATTTAATAGTATCTTTTTCCGATAGCAGACCCTGATACTTATCCTGTTCAACAAACGGCAGATGGGTAACCCGGTATTCCCGCATTTCGGCCAGAACCTGATCCACCCTGGTGGTACGGGTCACTGCAGGTATCAGGTCGGTTAGCAAGTCTTTAGCCAGCATATCGCCATATATTTCGTATTTTTGTATGGTAAACGAATCCAGGAATAATGACCAGATTAAGCGTAAATATAAACAAAATTGCTACACTCCGGAATGCAAGGGGAGGTAATGTACCGGACGTATTAAAAGCAGCTTTGGATTGTCAACGGTTTGGAGCTCAGGGAATCACAGTACACCCTCGTCCTGATGAAAGGCATATCCGATATCAGGATGTTCTTGATCTCAAGCCTTTAATCAGCACTGAATTCAATATCGAGGGATATCCTTCGGAATCATTCATCCAACTGGTGACCAGCGTAGTCCCTGAACAGGTGACCCTTGTCCCCGACGCGCATGACGCTGTGACATCTAATGCCGGGTGGAATACGGTCAGATATCAGAATTTCCTCAAACAGGTGGTCGATCGTTTTCAGAAAAAAGGAATCCGGGTTTCCATTTTTATCGACGCCAATCCTGAAATGATCCGGCATGCCGCATCCATTGGTGCAGACAGAATCGAACTGTACACGGAGCCCTATGCCAGCCAGTATCCGGAAAACCCCGAAGAGGCCATCAAACCTTTCATCGAGGCTGCTGAGGCAGCTTCTGCACTTAATCTTGGATTGAATGCCGGTCATGACCTGAACTTGCATAACCTGGAATATTTTTCCAGAAATATTCCCGGGCTCCTTGAAGTGAGCATTGGACATGCGCTGATATCGGACGCGCTCTATTTCGGACTCGAGAATACCATTATGATGTACCGGTCCAAACTCCAATGGACTGTTGTTTAACTTAGAAGACTTCTTCTGATAATGGCCAAAACGGACGCAGGTTGTTCCGCATGCAGCCAATGCCCGGAGTTCTTGACCGTAAGAACCTGTGCATCAGGATAAAGTTGATGTATCATCTCGAGATCCTCCGCTCCAATATACCTGGATTGTTCCCCTTTGATAAAAACCACCGGAAACTGTTTAAATTTCTCGCCCCTCTCAAGAAAAGGTTCAAGTCCCGATGAAAGATTATTCAGGTTCTCTCTCAACACCTTCAGATTTAATCTCCAGAATAAATCCGAATGGGAATCTTTTCCAATATTCTTAAGTAAGAATTGCCTGAGTAACTTATCCGGCAAACGGTCTTCCAATTGCCTGTCCACATCTCCGATACCGTCGGCATGGCTGAAATCCACGGCCAACATTGAGTCCATAACATTGACATGGAATGCATTATGGCTAAAATTTCCTGCCGGATCGAGGTAGCTTCTCGGACTGATATCGGCAATGATCAACCTGCTGACCCTTGATGGATACAATGCTGCAAACCACATAGCCGCTTTTCCCCCCATCGAATGACCGATCAGGACCGCTTTATCCAGTTTATATTCATTCATCATTTCAAGAAGATCCTCAGCCAATGCAGGATAATCGTGCTGATCGGAGTGTGGCGACCGGCCATGGTTTCTCTGGTCAACCAGAAAAACTTCGCAAATCGCAGCAAGATTTTTTGCTATCGTCAGCCAGTTGTCGCCGGAGCCATATAACCCATGAAGTATGATGACTGGAAAACCATCGCCAATTCGTTTGACGTAAAGTTTCATAACTAAGCCAGCAAATGTTCGCGGATGAGGGAACCAAGCACCCTGATGCCAACCTTGTTATCGCCTCCCTGTGGGATGATAAGGTCGGCATACCTTTTTGAAGGTTCAATAAAATCAAGGTGCATAGGCTTAACTGTCTTTTCGTACCGGTTTAAAACGATCTCGGCTGAACGCCCTCTTTCCTGAATATCACGGCGGATAACCCTTGAAAGCCTGTCATCTGCATCCGCATCAACAAATACCTTAATATCAAGAAGATCACGAACTTCTTTTTGTGTCAACACCAGTATTCCTTCCACAATAACCACTTTCCGCGGTTCTATCAGAATGGTATCCGTTGACCGGGTACAGGTCAGGTAGGAATAAATGGGTTGATGGATTTGTTTGCCCTGCCGCAAATTCTGCAAATGCTCAATCAGCAGCGGCCATTCGATGGAGTCAGGGTGGTCAAAATTAAGCTTTTGCCTTTCTTCCAACGGCAGGTGGCTGTTGTCCTTATAATATGAATCCTGTGGGAGCAGGGCAACCTCCCCCTTATGAAAACACCCCATGACCTTGTTCACGACTGTTGTTTTACCGCTTCCGGTACCGCCGGCAATTCCTACGATTAACATATTTGCTGAAGATTCAGGAGGTAATTGTATATTTACCGAATAAGTCTTTCCAAAAAATGATCAGACATATTGTTCTCTTCAAAATAAAGGATTTTTCTTCAGAATCCGAAAGAAACGAAGCCATTCAACATGTTTTGCTCATATTCCGCTCCCTTATCGGCCAGATCCCGGAAATTCGACAGTACCGCGTGGAACCTGATTTTGTCAGGGGTGTATCATCATCTGATATAATCATCGACAGTGTGTTCGATACTTTGGAAGACCTTAAATCATACCAGTCACACCCTGCTCATTTGGAAGCAATTCAGTTGAACAAACAATGGTCGGCCAGCAAGGTGGTTGGCGACTATTACTTTGATACTCGAACCTAAACAAAAAAAGCAAGTATGTTATATCCTTTACGATTTAAGCCAATCTACCAGTACAGGTTATGGGGTGGTAATAAATTAAGAGAGGTTCTTGGCAAGAAAGATGCTCCTGACAGCACCGGGGAAAGTTGGGAGATTTCCGGTGTCGAGGACAATCAATCGGTCGTCAAAGAGGGTTTTCTTGAGGGAAATGATCTTCAGGAGTTAATTGAAGTTTATATGGGTGACCTGATCGGGGATGCCGTTTATGAAAAATTTGGGACCGAATTTCCGCTGTTGATCAAACTGATAGATGCCCATGATGTCCTATCGGTACAGGTTCATCCGGATGATGCTCTGGCGGTCCAACGGCACCAGGCCTATGGAAAAACTGAGATGTGGCATGTCATTCAGGCTGATCCCGGATCGGTGATTTATACCGGATTTAACCGGGCGATCAGTCGGGAGGATTTCCTTTCGCATGTTGAACAAAAAAAGGTTCAGGAAGTGTTGAACGTCGAACCGGTGAAAGCCGGAGATGCCTTTTTCATTCCGGCCGGACGGGTTCATGCCACCGGGGCCGGAATCCTGTTTGCCGAAATCCAGCAGACCAGCGATATCACCTACCGGATGTTCGACTGGAACCGCCTGGAAAAGAATGGAAGGCCAAGAGCCCTGCATACTGACCTGGCCATTGATGCCATTGATTTCAAGCATTATCCAACCTATCGGACTGAGTATACGGCCTGCTCCAACCGGCCTGCCCCGGTGATCTCATGCCCCTATTTTACCGTAAATCTCATCTGGTGTTGCCGTTCAGTCGAACGGGACTATCTCGACATTGATTCCTTTATTGTGTATATCTGTATCCAGGGGTCATTTCTGTTGAATTACGGCGGTGAAAATCCCATGCTGGTTAAAACCGGTCATACCATCCTTCTCCCGGCCATTTTTAAGGATATCACGCTCGAACCACGCGGCGAAACACGGATTCTTGAAGTATATATCGACAACCCAAAGGCTTCAGCATCAAATTAATGTGAAACCGGAAAACGCAATTAAAACGGTCACTTTCATCAGTGCAGGGAACAATCCGGATAAGTGTCCCGGCCCTGACCGGCCCGAGTACGCCTTCATCGGCCGGTCGAATGTAGGTAAATCAAGTCTGCTGAATATGATAGCCGGACGGAAGAGTCTGGCCAGGATTTCAGTTTCACCTGGCAAAACCCAGACTATCAACCATTATTTAGTCAATGATGCCTGGTATTTGGTGGATCTTCCCGGATACGGGTATGCAAAAGTGTCCAAAACCATGCGCGAGAAATGGACAGGCTTTACGAAGAAATATCTTATTGAACGGCCTAACCTGATGTGTTTGTTCCAATTGGTCGACAGTAGAATCGAGCCCCAGGCAGCCGATCTTGGATTCTCAAATTTCCTCGGTGAAAATAAAATACCCTTTGTCCTGGCTTTCACCAAATCTGATAAAGTGACCACAAATATACTGAACAAAAATATAGCGGCTTACTCTAGGGAAATGTCGAAAAGTTGGGAACAGCTTCCACGTCAATTCATTACTTCGTCGCAAAACAAAAAAGGCAGGGAAGAGCTTCTTGCATTTATTCAACAAACCAACCTACTTTTCAACCGGCCGGGTACGAACCTTTAATTATTAATTAACTTTGGCGCGGTTTCCCTTTTGCTCTCTTTCACAAAAAAGATCGAATCTATGCATCCAAATAGTCCGATTAAAATTTTCTCAGGCACCGGATCGAAATACTTGTCTGAGAAAATTGCCGCCGCCTACGGTACCGAGTTAGGGAAGGTTTCGGTGCTGAGATTCAGCGACGGTGAATTTCAGCCTTGCTTTGAAGAGACTGTTCGGGGTGATTTCGTTTTTATCATTCAATCTACCTTTGCCCCGGCTGAAAATTTGCTTGAACTCCTGATGATGATTGATGCTGCCAGCCGTGCTTCAGCTTATAAAATCGTGGCGGTAATTCCCTATTTCGGATTCGCCCGCCAGGATCGCAAGGACAGGCCCCGGGTTTCCATTGCGGCTAAACTGATGTCCAATCTGCTCGCTGCTGCCGGTGTAAGCCGTGTAATCACCATGGATCTGCATGCTGACCAGATACAGGGATTTTTCGATGTCCCGGTCGATCATTTGTATGCATCCACCGTATTCATCGATTATATACGCCAGCTGCAGCTTGAAAACCTGGTTATTGCCTCTCCGGATACCGGGGGTACAAAAAGGGCAAATTCCTACTCCAAATATCTCGACTGTCCGATGGTGATTTGTCATAAAACCCGTAAAGGGGCCAATGTTATCGGAGAAATGACCATCATCGGTGAGGTAACCGATAAAAACGTGGTATTGGTGGATGACATGATTGATACCGCCGGCACCATCACGACCGCAGCAAATCTGATCATGGACAAGGGTGCCAGGTCCGTCAGGTGTGTGGCCACCCACCCGCTCCTTACCGGCCCGGCTTTCGAAAGAATTGAACAATCCGCCCTGCTTGAAGTGGTTGTCACTGATTCTATCCCTCTCCGTAAGCCCAGTCCGAAAATCAAAGTGATATCGATTTCCGGTCTTTTTGCCGATATCATTAAAAAAGCATACAATAATCAATCAATCAGTAGCACTTTCCTCTTTTAATTACTATCTTTGCACCTCTTTTTTAGCCGGATAGGAATTACTAAGTGTAATGGGGGGCTGCCGCTGCGATTGACCGGCTAAACGCAGCTCAGTCCTGAGTAGCACAATTTAATGCAATGAAAACATTTGATTTAAAAGGTACCCTCCGGAAGGAGTTAGGTAAAAAAGCAACCAAAAAGGTTCGCAAAGAAGATTCCATCCCATGTGTCCTGTATGGCATTGGGGAACCCATCCATTTCATCGCCAATGAAAAGGAATATGGCAAGGTCATTTATACCGCCAGCAGTTATCAGATCAACCTGGACATCGACGGAACCGTTTATCCGGCAATCATGAGAGAGATTCAGTTTCATCCGGTTTCTGACAGGCCGATTCACATTGACTTTATCAGGATTGCGGACGGAAAACCGGTTATCGTTTCCATCCCTGTTCGCCTCGAAGGATTCGCCAAAGGTGTTCAGCAAGGTGGTAAACTTAAGCTTGAAATGCGCCGTGTGACTGTTAAGGGCATCATCGATACCATTCCGGATGAACTTTTGCTTGATGTAACAAATATTGAAGTTGGGCAATCAATCAAGGTACGGGATCTTTCTTATCCCGAATTTGAAATCCTGGATCCGAAAAATGCCGTTCTTGCATCGGTTAAAACTACCCGTGTCGCTAAAGGTGCAGCAGAAGTGGCCACCGCCGCTCCTGAGGTAAAATAATAATGAAGTTAACCCTCTAATAATTGCCAGGTGAAATATCTGATCGCAGGATTGGGTAATTTCGGTAGAGAATACGCCAACACCCGGCATAATATAGGATTTACAATATTGGACGCCTTTGCTGAGGCGTCCAATGTTGTTTTTACCCCGCGCCGTTACGGTGATATTGCCGAGTGCCGTCACAAATCCAGGGAGCTGGTTCTCCTTAAGCCCTCAACCTATATGAACCTTAGTGGCAATGCGGTACGATACTGGTTGCAGAAATCCGAGATCGAAGTTCAAAACCTGTTGGTAGTCGTTGATGACCTGGCGCTTCCTTTCGGACAGCTCCGCCTCCGCAAAAAAGGTAGTGACGGGGGACATAACGGACTTAAACATATTACCGAGATCATTGGTCATGAGGACTATGCCCGACTTCGATTCGGAATAGGCAGCAAAGAAAAAGTGTACAATCAGATCGATTATGTTCTGGGAGAATGGACCCCTGACGAGTTGACCCTGGTTCCTGAAAAAGTAAAAGTTGCCGGTGAAATTATCCTGAGTTTCTCCATGTCGGGAATCGACCGGACCATGAACACCTATAATACCCGCCCCTGATAGCATCCGGCAAGGATATCGCTGTTAAATTATTGTTAACCAAATGTTCCGCTTCTTCCGTTACTCTATCTTTGCCCAAAATCAGCCCTAATGAAAAGGATTACCATACGCTGGATTATCATAGCCTCGTCGATTTCGTTGGTGGGACTGATAATCACCCAGTTATTCTGGATAAACAATGCCCTCCGGCTGGGTGAGGAACAGTTCAACAGCCGGGTTACCATCGCCTTGCAGGGTGCCCTGGATGAATATGTGCAGAACCATAGGGGAAAACCATGCGACGTAACATGCGGTTGCCTCAGCGTACCTGACCGTAGCGACAGCCTCTTCATCAATCTCGAACCTGCGGAAATGGACTCCCTGTTGAGGGTCCATTTCGACTACCATGGACTGGATACGATTTTTGCATTCAAAGTGGTCAACTGCAATACCGGTAAGGTCCTGTTTGAAAAAAATGGCAACATAAAGGGTAAAAGCCGGAGTTCACTTCATAAAATCAGCCTTTCGTGCCTCCACCACCTGGAGAGTCACCGGATGGAGGTCCGGTTTAGTCAACCGCGCCAGCTGATCGTGAAGGATCTGCTCCTGTGGCTTGCCGCTTCAACGATATTCCTGCTGATTGTGATCATCAGTTATGCTTACATCGTTCTCACGATCGTCCGCCAGAAAAAGATCACTGAAATGAGAAACGACTTTATCAACAACATGACCCATGAGTTCAAAACACCTATCTCCAATATCTCATTGGCTTGTGAAGTGCTGAAAAGACCGAATATTACAGATTCACCCGACCGGCTGAACCGCTATATCGACATTATCAGCCAGGAGAATAAGCGGATGCGTTCACAGGTAGAGAGGATTCTTCAGGTAGCTGTCAGAAACCGGGAGGATATGGATATCAGCCGGCAGACAACCGATATCCATGAACTGATACGGGATGCCGTGGATACCATCTGTCTTGAGGATTGCCGCGAAAGTACAGTCATTGATCTCGATTTTAAAGCTGAGCGCTCAGAACTCTTCATCGATCCGGTTCATTTCACCAATATTATCTACAACCTGATCGATAATGCCCAGAAATATTCCTCGTCTGATCCCAAAATGCTGATTTCCACTGATCTGCGTGATAACAATTTCATCCTGGAATTTAGCGATAATGGAATGGGCATCGGTACGGATGCACAAAAACATATTTTTGAAAAATTCTACCGGGTACCAACAGGCAACCTCCATAACGTAAAAGGTACCGGAATTGGTCTGTATTACGTAAAAACCATGGTCGAAGCTCATGGCGGAACCATCTCCGTTAAGAGCGAAATCGGGAATGGTTCAAGGTTTATCATAACTTTACCGGTATGAAAGCTGTAAAAGCAGAAATTTTGCTCGTTGAAGACGATCAGAACCTAGGCTATATGCTTCAAGACTTCCTCGACCTGGAAGGATTCAAGGTAACCTGGGAAAAAAACGGACTGACTGGATTGAATATGTTCAAATCCAAACCGTTTGATTTGTGTATTCTCGATGTCATGCTCCCAATCAAGGACGGTTTCACACTGGCAGAAAATATCCAGGAATTCAAACCGGGAACCCCATTTCTCTTTCTTACCGCCAGGGGGCTCGAAGCCGATAGGATCAGAGGGCTCAAACTCGGTGCTGATGATTACATTACCAAACCCTTCAGCACAGAGGAATTGAAGTTAAGAATAGAAATCATTCTCCGCAGGCTGGGCAAAGAATCTGATTCAATCAAACGGGATGTATTTACCATCGGTTCAGTAATTTTCGATTACCCGAACCAGTTATTGCAAATGCATGGAGAGGAAAGAAGGCTGACAAAAAAAGAAGCCATGGTACTGCGCATGCTGTGCCAAAATGCAAATGAATTGGTCAGGCGCGACCAATTGCTGTTAAGCATATGGGGATCCGACGATTACTTTATGGGTCGAAGCATGGATGTTTATATTGCAAAATTACGAAGCTATTTAAAAACAGATCCTGCCATTAATATTGTAAATATTCATGGAACCGGCTTTAAACTTGAGATCAAAGCCTAGTGGATGAGGGTGTCAGAATCGATAAATGGCTGTGGGCCGTCAGGATATTTAAATCCCGCAGCCTCGCCATTGACCAGTGCAAGCGTGGAAGGGTTCTTATTGCGGATGAATCAGTCAAACCCAGCAGGAATATCCATATTGGAGATATCATAGTCGTTCGGAAACCTCCCTTGACACTCACTTACCAGGTTACCGGACTGCTGGAAAAAAGGGGGTCTGCTACCCTCGCAGCCGACAATGTCATCGACCTTACTCCCCAGGAAGAACTTGTACGGGCACGCCAATCCCGGGAAAATGCTTTCTTCGTGCGCGATCGGGGAACCGGAAGGCCTACTAAAAAGGACCGGAGGGATATTAACAAAATGGACCTTTAGAATTGATTTAATGATTATTTCTCAACAAAAAAGAGCGGAAAACATTGCCGAGTATATTTTGTATATGTGGCAGATTGAAGACCTAATCCGGGCCTATGATCTTAATTTTGAGCGAATTAAAAAAGAACTCGTCGATCAATACGAGGTCGACCCATTGCTGAAAAAAGATATCGAACTCTGGTATGAAGGTTTAATCGACTCGATGAAGTCCGAACAGATCTCGAAATCCGGCCATCTGGCTTTCCTTGTCGGACTGTTAGACGACTTGAACGATTTCCATTTCAGGCTGATCGACAGCCCGCATCATTCTGATTATATGGCCCTTTATGAGGATACCATCATTAATATCGGTGATTTCAGAAAAAAAATGGCGGTGAAGGATAAGATGGGCGATATTGAAGTATGCCTGACTGTTCTTTATGGATGGATGCTGATGAAAATGAAGAAGAGGACCCTATCCGAAGATACCGCAGAAGCGATTGAAACCATCCGGAACCTGGTAGCGATGCTTTCGCAGAAGTATAAGGAATTTGAAGAAGGGATCATCGATGTCTGATCATCAGAATAACTTTCCCTGAGTGTTTTGTTGACCGGAGATCTCCGGGTAATGAAAAGGCTCCAAAACCTCCGGCTTGTTTCCCCCACCCCCCCGGTCCGAAATCATTCCTGATACAGGCCAGGCCTCCATATTGTGTTCACTGAAAGGCTTTAGCAAGCTCCTGTGCCCATCACCAGGTTGCAGCCAGTCGCGTTCATCAGCACTTTCAAGAATGACCGGCATCCGCTTTTTTCTGTTATGGATCATTTCCATCAGGGGATTCGCGATGGTGGTAATGATGGAAAAACTCCTGGTGATCTCACCGGTTTCCGGATTTGTCCAGGGCTCATAAAGACCGGCTAACGCAAAAGGCTCCCCTCCTGATACGCGAATGTAATAAGGGTACTTTTTCCCGTCTATTTCCCGGAATTCAAAAAATCCATCAGCGAGCACAAGGCAATGCCGGCAGTCTGCCGCCCTCCGGAAGGCCGGCTTTTCAAAAATCGTTTCTGACCGCGCATTTATCGTATTCACCCGGAATTTGGCGGCTGACTCACGATCCTTGATCCATCCAGGAATCAGCCCCCAATTCATCAGGTGTATTTCCTTTGGCCTGTCGGTGGTGATGACTGGCCATTTAGGAAATTCAAAAGCATTCTGAACATACCTGGGACCAAAGTACTCCTCTTCGACAAATGTGGAATCAAACCGCTTCTGGAGATTCGCTTTGTCCGCCCGAAGAGAGAGGAATACACACATGGCCTATTTCTCCGTGTATTTCCAATAATAAGTTTCGTTGCTTTTCTTGTCAACCGCATGCACTCCCTGTGTCATCCATTCCGGTGCCGGTGCATCTTTGAGATAATGATCAAAGAATTGCATCATGCGAACCGACCAGTCTTTTTTATCCGCCTGCCGCGACAGGTTATGGGGCGCCCCATTATAATTTATGAGCCATGCCGGCTTGTTTAAACGGCGAAGGGCAACAAAAAGCTGCACTCCTTCCGAAAAAGGAACTGCACCATCGGCATCATCATGACGGATTAAACATGGTGTTGTGATCCGGTCAGCAAAAAACAGGGGGCTGTTTTCGATAAAGTATTCAGGTTTGTCCCAGAGGGTACCACCTATCCTACTCTGGGTTTTTTCATATTGGAACTGGCGGACCATCCCGCTCTCGGTGCGTATGCCGCCATAGGCAGAGGTCATGTTGCTGACCGGGGCTCCCGGTGAAGCCGCTGCAAAAATCCCGGTTTGTGTTATCAAATAAGCTGTTCCGTATCCACCCCAGCTTTGACCTTGTATTCCAAGGTGCTTCATATCAACATAATCCCGTTTGCCGAGTTCCAGAACGCCGCTCATGATGGCATTGTAAAAAGATTTTCCGGGAAATCCGACCTGGAAAGAAATGTCCGGCATGAAAACCAAGTAGCCATTGGAAGCGTATTCCAGCGGATTAACGGTACTGGCACTGGCTCTTGGTCCATAAAAGGTATGAAGTCCATCCGAATGACGTTCATAAAAATAAACTATCATGGGATATTTTTTCAGCGGATCGAGGTTCTCGGGCTTATATAACAAACCCTGATGTTTTCTTCCGTTTAGGTCATTCCATTCAATTAATTCAACACTCGCCCAAACATATTTTGACTGCTCCGGATTGGCATTGCTGATTTTTCGTCCATCCTGGAAGTTAATATCCCCAACCCACAAATCAGGAAATTCACTCACTGTACTCCTCGTCCATAAAAGTTTATCCGCATTTTTAGCTTTTACAGTCCTGCCATAGGCACAGTCATCAAGCATAATCGGTTTAATATCCGGCTTGTCAATGGAGAATCTGCAAAACCCGGATTTCTTGGTGACCACCTGTTTCAAACTGAATAAATTAATCTTTTCAGGATCAAGAAACTTCTCTTCCGGATCTGTCGAAACATAACGCAGGTTGATGTCATTTTCCCGTCCATAACCCTGGGTAATACAAACCGGCTGATCTTTGCCGTCAGGATCAAATTTCCAGATATCAAATTTGTCGTACAGAAAGAGGTTTTCATCATTATCCGTCCAACCCATCGAACCATAACTACCCGGGTCATCAGGTGTATCATGGATTTCATTGGTAAAACCCGTTGCGATATCCTCGGTTAGGTTTATAGTGGCTTTGTCACGGATACTGTAGCAATTCCAAGAACTATCGGCAGGCTCCCACCAGTAAAGGTATTTTCCCTGAGGTGACAATTGAGGCCCGAATGCTACCTTTTCAAAGAGCTTGATGTCTGCACCGGTATTAATATCAGTAAGATAAATATCCTTGGTGTTTTTATAGTTGATTGAATTCTGCAACCGGTACGGGTTATCATAAAATCCAAGGGCAAAATCATAATCCCCCTGTTTTACCAGACGGTAGCTTTCAATAAAAGCTGAATCCGCTAATTGGACCATCTGGTTCTTCTTTAAATTGTATACTGCCTGAAAGGATCTTTTCTTGTCCTGATCAGCCTGTTTAAGCTGGACACTTTGCAATACATCTTCCTGCCAATGCCAGATATCCACTGATACCTTGTCGTCTGCCAGAAGGGTATCCTTTTCC
>Ga0172379_10001060_pt1 | contig 59179 bp, 62 predicted proteins | sample GrowelOW334metaG_FD_119756 | JGI IMG/M metagenome (GOLD analysis project Ga0172379, IMG submission 119756) | Groundwater microbial communities from an aquifer near a municipal landfill in Southern Ontario, Canada - Groundwater well OW334 metaG | ecosystem: Environmental > Aquatic > Deep... | reverse complement strand
CCAAAAATAACTGACGGCAGCCGTAAACAAACTTCACTGTTTTGACAAACTCGGCTCCAACCAGCCATTAACCAGTAGTAGGTTGGTGGGTGAAAGTCAGCCACAGAAAATTGGCTAACAATTTCTGTAGGTGTCTTTTTGGCTACTTGGGCAGTAATCGCCTCATCCAACCATAATGATTGGTCTAGAGATATTAACCTCAAAACAAGCCCCAGCCCAATAATTAAACTTAACTTCATTAGTTATTTTAACCCCGCTTATTTCCGAATTGCCTATTACTTAAAATCTGAGAAACCCTAAACCCAAAAGTCCGTTAATAATCAGCCATATTCCTACTAAAACTGACAGAAATTTGGGGTTAAGCAAAATTAATATTCCAAAAACAAGGGACACAAGTGGGCTGACGTTAGCAATATTCATAATTAATTATAACCCGTAAATTTTTAGGTCTCCCTCATCCATTCGAATTCTTGGGATTTCCAAATCTGTACCCGAGCATATTTGTGTCTTCTGTCTGGTAGTAAAAGCCAACCTTATTCCGATTTCCGCAATAACTTCCTTTTTAAGTGTACTGAAACTACCATATGGGTAAGCAAACACGTGTAGTTGGTTTAAGCCTTTTTCCCAAAGTTGCCGCTCCGATATTTCCATTTCTTTTTCATAAGATTCCCGTTCGTTTTTAAACGCATGGGACCAGGTATGGTTACCAAAATAAACTAGTCCGCTCTCTGCCATTTCCGACACTTGGTTCCAATTTAAATATCCGGGAACTCCAACCAATCCGGTAATTAAAAAAATAGTCACCGGAATCTGTTTTGCTTTAATAATCGGGAACAGGTATTCGTAAAGGTCTGAATATCCGTCGTCAAAGGTTAGAACAATGGATTTAGTATCCGTGTTTTCTCTACCCTCAAAAATCTGATTGAATCTCTCCATTCCAATAACCTCGTAACCATTTTGTAAAATCTGGTCTATTTGGTGGCCAAAAACTCCAGGGTCAACACTTAAGTTTTGCTCAATTTTGTCTAGCGTAATGTCTTTTGGTTGAATATGGTGATACATCAGCACCTTAATTGGTTTACAAGTACTAATTGCTGTCACCCTCCTCGTGTTTAACAACCCGGTCAATATTGCTAGAATGAATATAAATACTGCCATGGCTGGATTATACCGAAAACCTATAGTTTTGATTACCGGAGCCGCTTCTGGCATTGGCCGGGAAATTGCCGCCCGCCTTCATTTGACCTGCCGCCTCTGTTTGTTTGATTTCAATGCCCGCACCTTACCCTTGGTTGCCGCCAAATTTAAAGCTCTACATTATTTAGTCAATGTCGCTGATTCTGTTTCGGTGGATACTGCTGTCAGTTCGATTATTGCTAAAACCGGCCATATTGATGTTGTTATTAATTGTGCCGGAGTTTACCTTGATGGGCCAGTGACTGACAACCCTCCCGCTTCTATAAAAAATACTCTATTGGTCAACACCCTTGGTCCTATCAACATTTGTCAGTCAGTTCTGCCATACTTAAAAAAGCGAAAATCGGGGTTAATTATCAATTTGAATTCCGCCGCCGCGCTCCGTCCCCGCTCCGAGTGTTCCGTATACCATGCTTCCAAATACGCCCTAAACGGTTTTTCCCAGTCGCTGGCGGCCGAAGTTGAACCCTTTGGGATTCGGGTAACTCAACTTTTCCCCGACATTGTTAATACTGGTTTTAGTAAGAAGGGAAACATTAAACGCAACTTTCGCCATTCTCTTGACCCCTCAGCCATCGCTGATTTAGTTTCTTACCTAGTTAAACTTCCGCCCCACCTGACTTTACCGGAAATTACTTTGCGCTATTATTAATCAATGAGTATCAATATAAATAAAGTTTGGAAATTTGTTAAAAAACATTGGTTAGTTATTATTCTTGGCATTTTTACAATTAAATACTTTAGTGCTAATTATTTTGGTTATTCCATCAAAACGGCTTCCCCTTCGGTTGGTCAGTATGCTTATGATTCCTACTCTGGTTCCAAATCACTTAACATACCCCTCTCTCCAGGTCAGTCAAGGGAATTGGCCCCAACCTCCGACACTTCCCGCTTAGTTATCCGTGATACCAGCCTCTCTTTGCAAGTTAAAAACGTCAATGATGTTATAAGTCGCATTCAAGCACTCGCCGAGTCCTCTGGTGGATTTTTAGTTGCCTACAATCTGTCATCGCCTGAGTCTGCCGCTTCTGGTAACATTTCCGTTCGTGTTCCTTCTTCGCTTAGAAGTCAGCTAATAACACAAATCCAAGCCTTGGGCGTAAAAACAGTTTCTTTATCGGTAAATGGTCAGGATGTAACTGACCAGTTTGTAGATAATGAAGCTCGGCTTAAAGTGCTGTACTCTACCCAAACTAAGTTTAATCAAATCATGGACCAGGCCGTCAGGGTTGCTGATTTATTAGAAGTACAGCGTGAGCTAATAAATCTTCAAACCCAAATCGATTCCCTCAAAGGCCAACAACAGTATTTAGAAAAATCTGCCGAGTTGAGTTTAATCTCAGTTTATTTGTCAACCGATGAATTGTCACTTCCCTATACTCCCACCAATACCTGGCGGCCCATGGTTATTTTTAGGGAAGCAGTCCGTTCGTTTATTGCCAGTACCCGCACCATCGTTAGTGCCCTTATCTGGCTGGCAGTCTATTCACCACTAATTCTAATTGTTCTGATTGTGGCTTGGTGGTTGCAACGGCGCTCTGTTAGGGTAAAATAGATTGTTACCCGAATATTACCCGAATGCCCAATCCTTTAGCTGATCAACTTCGCCCCACCAATCTTGATGAATTTGTTGGTCAGTCGCACTTGGTTGGTCCCGGTAAACCACTTAGAATGGTGGCCGAGTCAAAAAATCTTTTCTCCATGATCTTTTGGGGTCCTCCGGGGGTGGGTAAAACTACTTTAGCCCGGATTTTGGCACATACTTGCGGCTTGGAAATACATGACCTGTCAGCGGTGTCAGCTAGTAAAGATGATATTAAAAAAATTATTGGCTCGCCCAATTCCCAAACACTAGGTCTTTACTCCCAAGTTTTGTTTTTAGATGAAATACACCGTTTCAACAAAGCCCAGCAGGATTTTTTATTGCCCTACGTTGAGTCCGGTCGCTTGGTATTAATTGGCGCTACCACTGAAAATCCTAGCTTTGAAGTCATTGCTCCACTACTTTCTCGAACCCGAGTTTTTGTTCTTAAAGAATTAACAGTAGAGGATATTGGTCAAATTATTACCCGGGCTACGACTCACTTAAAAATAAAAATAAAACCAGACGCCAAAGACTGGCTAACCAATATGGCCAATGGTGATGCCCGCCAGTGTATCACCATGATAGATAATTGCCATACACTTTATGGTGACTTAACGCTCGCTCACCTTAAACAGACCCTCCAAAACTCCTTTTTACGGTTTGATAAAAAAGGCGAGGAGCACTACAACACCATTTCTGCCTTCATCAAATCCATGCGCGCTTCCAACCCTGATGCTGCTCTCTATTATTTAGCTCGGATGGTTGAAGCCGGCGAAGACCCGCTTTTTATTGCCCGTCGTATGGTTATTTTTGCCTCCGAAGATATTGGGCTAGCCAATTCGTCAGCCCTGCTCGTTGCCAACTCTGTATTTAGGTCTATTGAAACTATTGGTTACCCCGAGTGCTCCATTAATTTAGCCCACGGTGTGGCTTATTTGGCCAAGTCTCCCAAAGACCGGAGTGTCTACGACGCCCTGCGTTCCGCCCAAGCCGACGTTCAAAAACTCGGCAATCTTCCCATTCCCCTCAGTCTCCGTAATGCCCCCACTCAGCTCATGAAAGACTTGGGCTACGGTAAAGGCTATGAAAAATATACCGACGACGATTTACTCCCCGATTCCCTCAAAGGCAAAAAGTATTTAATAAATAAACTAAAAACCAAGTCCGACTGATTTTCAGCCTGTTTTAAGTTTTGGGTCTTATTCTTCATTTGTTACTAATTAATATTCTATGAACAAAAAGACACTCGTAGCCTTAATTGGTTTTGTAATTTTAAGTATGACAGTCGTTGATGGTAATAAAATTTACGCCCAAACTAGTCCCAGCCGTCAAACCATAGTTGATATGCTGGTGTCTAAGTTCGGACTTAAGAAAACTGAGGTGGAATCAGTTTTTACTGATTTTCAAAAGCAACGCCGCTCAGATATGGTTGCCGGTTTCAAATCCCGCTTAGACCAATTAGTCAAAGACGGTAAGATAACCCAAGCTCAAAGTGACTTAATTCAAAAGAAACAAGATGAGTTGGTAGCTCAAAAGAGTGCTAACAGTTGGCAAAATTTAACACCTCAAGAAAGGCGTGCCAAGATGGACCAACAAAGAACTGATTTAGAAAAATGGGCTACCGACAATAAAATAGACCTCCGATACCTTCCTTTACTGGGAGGAAAAGTTAGAAGGGGGTTTGGCGGCCACGGTTTAGAGGGCAAGAGGTAAAACGAAACTAATTTACTTCACTATTTGGTTCCATTAGCATTTCCGCCTGCTTTAGTTCATTATCTTCCCGGCTAAACCGGTATGATTTTTCTAAAGTATAAGTAGCACAACTTTTAGCCCGAATGTCCACCACGTCCCGCGAATACTTAATAAACTGTTCAATAAAACCAATCTCTCCTCCCCGGTAAAAGGGAATTGATACCGCCAGTTGCCATATTTTTCTTTTGGCGTCCCAATTTCGGGGGAGAATCAAAATCTCATACAATCCCGGTTGGCCCATCATGGTAATGTAACGCTTATAGCGCCAATAACCGTTTTTTTCTTTGTTTTCTCCTTCCCAACAATCTTGCGTTAGATTAATCTTTTGACTCAGTTTCAACTCATATAGTACGGCGGCGTCCACTGTCACCCCTTTCCGGGATAAATTTTCGTGAATCAGTTTTACTTGGGCCACTGCTTCGCTTTTGTTTTTATATACTAGGTCCATTGGGTAAAAAATGTGTTTTTTGGAGTCTTCGATGTACGCCATAACCATAATCACCCGCTGCGGGTACTCCGGTTCCAGGTAACAATATCTTGCTTTAGCCATGTAGTATTTTACTACGCCAGTAGATGGTCTGTTTTTTGGGTAAACCTTAATATATTTCGCAACTTATTTCACACAAACTATAAATTAGTGCTACAATCTCATCAATATGCAAAACAATAATGGTAGTGAGACTGGAGTGTTTTTGTCTGGTTTTGATATTTCAGGACTACCAAGACCTGAATGTAGGGATTGTTTTATTGTAAGGCGAATGGCTCTCACTCTTAATGAGGTTTTTCCATCTGGAGAAAATATTTCGGTTCGTAGGGGTGGTGAAAATACCTGGAGAGTTGCGGTAGGCGGAAGTCAGACCGTTGAAAGTGTAATCCAAAGAAAACCAACACCAGAAGAAAAAACCCCTGCACCTATTTTGGCCATTGTTGATTCCCCAGATTGTTGTGGACACAGAACTATAAGAACTAACTGTAATGAATTTTGTAACGAAAAAGGACAATTCAAACCATTGACATCGGCATTTATGGAAGAAGTTCGTAATCCCTTAAGTGGGGAGGTTTCAAGCGCTTCATTCCAAATCAAAGGTATATAATTGACTTTGGGTTTTCTTCGGGTTATAACTTACTTATGAAAGAAGTTGTAATCTTTAAAACTAATAATTTTAAGTTTTCTTTTGCTTGGTACGACATTTGGATTGGCTTTTTCGTGGATACTATTAAGCGCCGTCTCTATTTTTGTCCACTCCCCACACTACTTTTTACCATTAGTTACTAACCATGAAATTACTTCTAACTTCAACTGGTTTAGAAGGTAAAGTCAAAGACTTTTTTATTAATTTAATTGACAAACCTCCCCAACAATTAAATTTGGCTTTTATCCCCACTGCCGCCGACCCATATTCAGATAAATGGTTTATGGAAAAAGATTTGGAAAACTTAAAAAACATAGGTTTCAAAGTCACTGTTGTTGATTTAAAAGATAATCCTCAAACCATTAAAACCAAACTTGAAAACTCCCAAATCATATATGTTGGTGGAGGTAATACTTTTTACCTACTTCACTGGGTCTGCCAGTCAAAACTGGACACTTATTTAAAAGACCTATTGGCTAACAATCGTTATTATGTTGGGGCGAGTGCCGGTAGCGTATTAGTTGGCCCTGACATTGCCCTTTCCGGCTGGGATCCGGGTTGGGACACCAATGATGTTGGTCTAACCGACACCTCTGGTCTAAATTTTGTACCGTTTGCCGTCTCACCTCACTTTACTGAAAAAAAGAGAATGGTTCTCGAGAGTCATTCAGTTAATTATCCAGTTATTCCCATAACCGACCAGCAAGCCATTTATTCAAACGATGATGATTGGCAACTGGTAGGAGATGGAGAAAATATCAATTTAAAACACCATGGATAAAAATAAAGTTTTGGAATTTATTAAAAGTCAAACTTTGGCAGTTTTATCCACTGCCACCAAGCAGGGGATAATCGAGTCGGCTGTCATGGCCATTGCCGTAACCGATAACTGGGAGGTGTTAATGTCTTCTGAACCTAACACCCGTAAAATTTTCAATCTAAAAAACAACCCCTACACCTCTCTTTTGGTCGGTGGACTCCAAAGCCCTTCTATTCAACTAGATGGCACTTCAGTAGTCCTGACTGATTCGGAAGGTGAGGAAATCAGAAAGCAGATTATTGCCATTCATCCCAATACAGCTGAATATTTAAACCCACCAATTGCTTATATTAAGTTTATTCCCAACTGGCTGCGTTACTCCGATTTTAGCCAAGAACCACCTATAATCCACGAGTTTATAATTTAATTACTATGACCAATCCAGAAGCTGTAATTTTTGATTTAAATGGAGTTTTTCTCCAAAGCCGTCCACTAAGCACAAGAGTGTCGGAAAAATTTAGAGTCGATCCTGACCAGCTTTTTAGCAAACTAAAAACCATCCTAAAAGAAGTACGAACTCCGGGGGAAAAGCCAGATGAAATTTGGAATCCGATTCTCCAAATGCTAAATATTACCCGGAATGAATTTTTTAGTTTTTGGTTTTCGGGTGAAACACTAAATCCGGACTTGCTAGACTTCGCCCGTGAACTTCAAACACAGGGTATAAAAATATTCATTTTGTCTAACAATTTTGCTCATAGAACTGAATACTATCGTCGTCATTATCCTGAGATGTTTACCCTCTTCAATGGTGTTTATTTTTCCTGGGAAACTGGTTTTGTAAAACCTGACATTCGCGCTTACCAAAAATTACTTTCAGATCATCAGTTATTGCCAGCCAACTGCGTCTACTTTGATGATTCACCAGAAAACATTAGTGTCGCAGGTAGTTTAGGTATTCGAAGCCATCTCTACACTGGCTTACCCAATGCGCGCCAAATTATGGTTTTGGAGTGCAAAGAAGGCGCATGAAACATCCGGGAGATTTTACCCGCAAAGTTTGGGAGTTGGCCATGTCCATTCCCAAAGGTAGGGTAACAACCTATGGATTGTTAGCAGTATCGGCGGGGGGTCACCCCATGCTCTCCCGCATGATCACCTCCATTCTTTCCAAGTGCCCCAACGAGGCTCAAATTCCCTACCATCGGATAGTTTATGCCAATGGTTTAGTCTGGTTGGATCCCGAGCATAAACAAGAGCGTCTTAAATTATATAAACAGGAGGGAATTAAGTTAGACAAAAACAACCGGATTATTAATTTCGACCGTTTGGTCTACACCTTCGACTAAAAATGGACTATCAAATCCTTAAGTTAGCAGTCAAAGATTTAAACTTACTACCTTTTCAGGTTGATTCTCTTAAGAAGCTGACCCAAGAGTTAAAAATACTGACTACTTCATTAACTAATGTTAAGAATATTATTGCTCGAGGTGGGTTTATCTTAGATACCTTATTAGGCACTGAGCCAAACGATATCGATTTGTTTTACGAGTCAAGTAAGTGGAAAACTAAAAATTGGCAAGGCTGCGAGTGTGATTCAATCAAGTCTCAAATTATATCTTTAAATCTTCCCTTAATTAATTCCCGAAAAACCGACTTAGGCCACATATTGGAAAATGAAATCCACCTTGACCCGGTTACAAAAGTATTAGGTTTCTTTTCACATCATATAGATGTTGCTTCCATGGTTTGTTTAGACTCATCCGGTTCAATTTGGGTTAACCAGGAATCATTAAACTGTATTAAGAACAAAATTCACGAAATTAGATTTGAAGGTTGGCTTCAACATTTTATTTATCCATATTCGGATAATCCTTTCTACCGAAATTATAAAACCAGCTATTGCCGTTTGTTAATTCGAGGTTTAAGAATGATTCACTCAAAAAAGTATTTATCCGTTGGAAGCAATTACCGAAATTTACTGGAAAATAGTAATCCATTATTCAATGAGGTCCTAAATAATAAACAATTGATTAAAGGTGTAAAAGAGGCAATGGTTGAAAAATGCTCCGCTATGGATATCCCAGATTTTTACCACGCCATAGATATTGCCAACCCAGGCAACATTGTAAAACTTAAAAGTAATATTAAAAAAATTTACACCCATGCTCACTCAAGTTAAGGAACTAACTGCCAAAACCATTCTTACTCCTACGTCATTACCTGGTTGTGATTATGTGATTAATCCCTACGGTGGTTGTCAGTTTGCCTGTATGTATTGTTATGCCGCAGCTATCGCCCGATGGAAGCATTCAGGGCAACAGTGGGGGAGTTTCTTGGACGTCAAAATAAATGCCCCGGAAATCCTTAAAAAGGATTTATTAAAACTTGAAAAGAAATTCAAATCTAAGAATTTCGGCATAATTTGGTTTAGTTCGGTAACTGATCCCTATACTGGTCTTGAAGCCAAATACAAATTAACCCGCCAGTGTTTACAGGTATTACTGAATTTTGGTTACCAGGGCCAAGTGGCATTACAAACCAAATCAGGTTTAATTACCCGGGATATTGATTTGTTATCTCAGTTCTCTGATGTGACTGTTGGATTCACTATAACCTCACAAGATGACACGGTTTCCCGCTTTTTGGAAGTTGATGCCCCTCCGGTTTCAGCCCGAATTAGCGCCATCAAAACTCTAACTTTACACCAAATACCCACTTATGCTTTTATCGGTCCACTTTTACCAAATGCCACTAGTTCATCCAAAGAAATTAACCAACTTCTAGATACACTCCAGGAAGCCGGTATCAAAGAAGTTTGGTTTGAGCATATAAATCTAAGTCCTAAAATTAAAGCCCGTTTGTTTGATTACTTGCGCCTTACCAATCCTTCTTTGATTAAACTTTTTGATAAATCCGGTACGGCCCAATACCGCCAGCGGTTAACGAAAGTCATCAATTCTTGCCTTGAGGGTAGAGGGTTAAAACTAGGGTTAGGTAAAGTAATATTTCATCATGACCTACCTAAAGCCAAACGCGTTTAAGCTCCATCAGTCTTGAAATCTAAGGGGAACTTCAAAAATCTTATCGTTTTCCGGCAGTCCGCTGGGGTTATCGTTTTTTATCTGTAAAAATCCACTGCTTCCAACCGGGTTAAAAGTTAAACTGGTTTTGAAACTTACCCACTCGTCACTTTCGTTAACTAGTGTGGTGTAAACTGGCCCACCCCCAATTACTGCTTTGTTTGAGTCCAATACCCAAATGGTCATTACTGCCTCAAAGGTCCAGTTGCGTTTAATTGCCCCCTTAACTTCAAGTGGGCTTTTAACTAACTGACTGGTCTTAGGAGTATCAAGCTTTACTTCACTTGCCCAATTACTTGGTGCTGGCGTTATAGTTGGTAGTTTAACACCCAAAGTATTTGGTTTGCCCAACACCCTCCCAAGTATTATTCCAACAACCAAAAATACCACCAAAAGAAGGGCCACTACTATCTGATTTTTCATTAATCTATTTTACTCCCTAGCGGCCTCTTCTACTCCATCCACCGGTATTTCTCGAAAACCGTCCAAAGCCCGGTCTACCCTGCGCAGGCGGTGCTCGGAACTCTCTTTCCTCAATAAAGGTAAGGGCGTAACCCATGGCGTCCCCTCGTCCTGTCCGCCCAATTCGGTGGATGTAATCATCGTAGTTGTTAGGAATGGTGTAGTTAATTACATGGGTGATATCACCAATGTCCAAGCCCCTAGCCGCCACGTCAGTGGCCACCAATATGTTTATTTGGTTTTCCTTAAAGGCCTTAAGAACTCGAGTGCGTTTGTTCTGAGGCTTGTCACCATGAATTGAATCAGCTTTAAGCCCATTGTTAAACAGCTTGGTAGACAATTGTTCAACCAGCGCTTTTGTTTCTCCAAAAATTAATACCTTTTTTACTTCACTGCTGTTAAGAATCTCCAAAAGCATCTGTTCTTTGGCTCCACGTTTACAACGAACCACATTTTGTTCTACATGATTAGACGCCACCCGGCTTTCCAAACTTACTTTTACCGGATTGTTTAACAGTGTTTCAATCAACCCACCCACCTTATTGTTGACGGTAGCTGAAAAGAAAAGGGTTTGCCGAGGCTGGGGGATTTGGTCCATGATTTCTCTAATTTCGTCGACAAATCCCATATCCAACATCCGGTCAACTTCGTCCAAAACTACTTTGTTAAATTTTCCAAAATCAATTACCCGGCGTTGCCCCAGGTCCTTAATTCTTCCCGGTGTTCCAATAATTATTTGGGCGCCGCGTCTTATGTCAATTATTTGCTCCCGAATGTAGGCGCCACCAATAGCTAGCGCAATATACACTTTTAAGCCTGGCGTAAATGATCTGAATTCCTGTTTAATTTGTGTTGCCAACTCTCTTGTTGGCGCCAAAATTATTATTCTCTTGTGGGGATTGGTAATCAGTTCGTTAATTATAGGTAACGCGAATGCGGCAGTTTTTCCGGTACCCGTGTCAGCAATTCCCAAAACGTCGCGCCCTTCCATTACAGCGCCAATTATTTGGTCCTGAATTGGTGTTGGTTTTTTGTAACCTTTGTCTTTAATGTTAGTTAACAGTTGAGCTTGGAATCCAAAATCTTCAAATAAGTTCTTGGTTTCAGTTTCCTCAATTTTAAGCACTTTCTCGGCTGCTTTTACAAAAAGATTTTCATCTATTCTCTGTTTAAACCCGTTGCGTTTACTAAAATTATTGTTGAAATTTCGACGCCCGCTAAAGCGTCCATGACTTTGGTACATAGTTTTATAAAAATTTTGGGCAATACACCAGAATTTATCTGGCAAACATTGTCCGAAATTTTATAAAACACCCTATTGGGTAAGGACAACCTTTTGATCTTTGCCTAACAATCAGGCTAGATTGTAGCACACATCCTATATATAGCAAATTACTTCTGAATCTGGCTTTCAACAGGGTTACTAGGTATGTCGGTATTTATCCTAAACTGAGGATTAATTTGAATATTTTGGGCGCTAACACTTCCGTCTTGGTTAGTGGTCCCAAAGGCTCCGATTTTTTCACCTACTTTTAAGCTGTCTTTTTCTACTTCACTGGTTTGACTGTAACTTGTTTTGTCATTTACCAATACGATTTTCGAAGATCCGTCATCGGTTTTTACCGTAAAACTTGTGTCGTCCATACTAATTATCTCTCCGGTAATTGGCCGGAAACCGATGTTCCTATTTTGCCCCGCAAAGTTTTCCCCAATTCCCAATCGTCCCTCTCTAAAGGCAGCTCCCATATTAGCTCGGCTTGGGTTTGCTTGGTTTTTCCCTATTAAATACCCACCACCTGCCCCAATTAATAAAGCTATAACTACTGAGACTATTAGATTATTTTTCATTTTGTTTTGTTAAATATTAATAAGTTTATTCAAATCTTAATGCTTCAATTGGTTGCAATTTGGCAGCCCGTTGGGCTGGGTACCAACCAAAAACTATTCCAATTATCCCTGAAACTCCCATGGCTAAAACCATTGAAGGGACTGAAATGGCCGCCGGTATGCTAAGTACCTTAGCCAGAAGAAAAGAAATACCAACACCAATCGCCATACCTATAATTCCGCCAAAAAAAGTTAAAATTACCGATTCAACTAAGAACTGAGTAATAATTGTCTTTTTCTTAGCTCCTAGTGCTTTTCTTAACCCAATCTCCCGGGTCCGCTCAGTAACGGTAACAAGCATTATGTTCATAATTCCAATTCCCCCAACTAACAGGGAAATAGCCGCAATCCCACCCAAGAGTGTTGTAAAAGTACCTGTAACTTGTGAAGCAGTGTTTAAAATGTCGTTTTGAGACATGATGGAAAAATCAGCATTAGTTGGGCTGCTCAGTTTGTGTCTGTCCAAAAGCAAATACCCAATCTCGTCTTGGGCCATCGTCATTACTTCTTTTGATTTGGCTTCAACCGCAATCGTCGATAAATAATCTACCCCAAATAGTTGTTTTTGAGCCGTAGATAGGGGGACAAAAATCATACTGTCGGGGTTATTAAAGCCACTGCCACCCTTACTTTTGGTTACTCCTATCACAGAAAAACTTTGCTTGTTGATTCTAATTTGAGCTCCCACTGGGTTTGCGCCTTCCCCAAATAAATCTATTACTGCTTGTGGGCCCAGTACTGCCACCTTGGCAACTCCAGAAACGTCTCGTTCACTAATAAAATTTCCCGCCGTCATTTCCATTGTATGTATAGCACTGTAAGTTGATTCCACGCCTACAATTTCGGTATTTGTATTGTTCCTACCGGCTATCACCTGGCTTCTCCGGCTAAGTTCGGGCGATACCTGGCTGATTGTGGTAATGCTGTTATTGGTGGCAATTGCCCTGGCGTCGTCTAAAGTCAGGCTGGTGTTTTGTCCGGCAGTCCGCACGTTTCCTTGTCGTGAATTTGAAGGCATAACAGTTAATAAGTTGGCCCCCAGCGCCTGTATTTGGTTCTCGATTGCTTTCTGGCTGCCTGCCCCCAACGATATTAGAGCAATCACGCTTCCAATGCCAATAATTATACCTAAAGCTGCCAATCCGGTTCGCATTTTGTTTAACCCTAAAGTTCCGAAGCTCTCCCTCACAATTTCGGTAAGTTTCACCTAAGCCTCCTTCCGCTTTTTCGGTCTTCAACAATTTTCCCGTCGCGGATTGTCACTACCCGGCTGGCCCATTTAGCAATATCCTCTTCGTGGGTAATCATAACTATAGTTCTGCCATCTTTATGTAATTTTTTTAAAATTTTCATAATTTCTTCTGCCTGTTGGCTGGCAATATTTCCCGTAGGTTCGTCCGCCAGTACTATTTTTGGGTCCATTGTCAGTGCTCGGGCTATTGCTACTCTCTGCTGCTGACCCCCCGACAGTTGATTGCTTAAGTGTTCCATTCTGTCCCCAAGTCCTACTAACCCAAGCAGCTCCTTGGCTCTCATTAATCTTCTTTCTTTATCAATTTCCGCGTAAGCCATAGGCAGTTCGACATTTTTTAAAGCTGATGTTCTGGGAAGTAAGTTATAAGCTTGAAATACAAATCCAATTTTCCTGTTCCTAATTTCTGCCAAATCATCATCGTTTAGTCTTGACACATCTTGGTTGTCCAACCAATATTGTCCGTCCGTGGGGGAGTCAAGCGCTCCTAAAATATGCATTAAGGTTGACTTACCTGATCCGGACGGCCCCATAATAGCTACAAATTCACCTTCCTCCACATTAAGGTTTACTCCCGCCAACGCCACCGTTTCCACTCCGTCATGTGCGTAAATTTTGGTAATCCCCTTCATTTTTATCATCATATTTATCTGGCCCGAAATTGAGCACCTCCACCTAGTCCTCCAAAAACTGATGTACTACTAGTCTTACTGGTTGTAGTTGTTGGGTTGATAACCGCTGTTACTACTTCTTCGCCCTCGTTTATACCTGATATTATTTCTGCTTCAGTGTCTGACGTTAGGCCAACTTCTACATTTTTATTTTCTACTACTCCATTTTTCATAACCCTGACCGTTGTTGCCTCCCCGCTAGTTGCTAATGCCCCGATAGGTATTATTACTACACTGCTTTTTACATTGGTAATAATATTGGCGGTAGCTGACATGTTAGGTAATATTGACGTGTCTTGAATATCCAGCTGGATTGTTGTTGGGTAACTGGCTACGCCCGAACTTACAGTTCCGGCTGAGTCTACCGCCATAACTTTACCTGTATAGGTTTTGTCAGGAAAGGCGTCTAGGGTTACCGTTACCTTGTCACCTACTTTTACTTTAACAACGTCAATTTCCGTCAGACTCACACTTACCGACGGAGTTGCCCCGGTCTTAACAATGGCGATTTTATTCTCAATATTACTGCTATTAGCCGAATCACTGGTTGGATTCAAAATCATTCCCGGGGCCAGCGATATAGCACTGACCGTTCCGGTAATGGGGGCATACACTGTTGCCCCCGCCATTTGGTAGGCAAGGCGGGAAGATTCTAGAGCTGCTTTTTGTTGCTTAATGCTGTTTTGTAAGTTGTCATAAGCCGCCTGTGCCGATAGCATGGCGTCATGTTTTTGAATGTAAGTTGGGTCGTCTGGAGACTGGTTGGCCCATTGGTTAGTAAATACGTTTTTAGTTGCCACCAATTGACTGTCAAGCTCATATATTCTGTCTTGAGTTGTTTTTAAACTATTTTGAGCTGATTGGTATGAGGAATAGGCTGCTTGAAGTTTTTGTCGCCCGTTTAAGTCCAAATCAATTTCCATTAATGGCGTCCCGGTTTTGACTGTTTGCCCCTCCGTTACAAATATTTTATTAACTACACCTGAGGCAGTGGTAGTTACTGTCCGGCTATTACTTGTAGCCACTTGGCCTGATGCGGTTACGGCCACAATCAGGTCTCCCACAGTCGCCTGACTGGTTTGGTAGGTTGTTGCTGTTTTTTGACTATTACTTTTGCTTTTCCACATAAACCAACCGGTGGCAATAATTACTAGAATTAGCCCTAATTTTACTGCCATTGGCCATTTCTTAAAGTGACTCATAGCTTATCTTAATTATTGTTTCTGAAAAGTAACTGAAAATAAACTGCCTTTTCCTATTTGACTCTTTACTCCTATTTGGATTTTATTATTTTGGGCAATTTTATGCGCCATGGCTAGACCCAATCCATAACCTCCCGCCTGATTGTGGCTTCTGGCTTTGTCAGCCCGGTAAAAGCGTTTGAAAATATGCGGCAAATCTTTTGAGGCAATTCCAATCCCCTCATCTTTAATACTTAATACAACTTCCCGTTTATTTTCAATACTTTTAACTATTACCCTCCCGTTCTTATGGCTGTATTTAATGGCATTGTCAATAATGTTTCCTACTAAAATACTCAGTTCCATGTCATTTCCCCAAACTTCCCCCGCCTTAACTTGATTAACCAATTTAATGTCTTTGTTGTTGGCGGCAGTTGAATATTTTTTAATTATTTTTGTCATCATTTCTTGAAGGTTTGTTTTGTTTATTTGTTTGGTACTGTTTCTGTTGCTGGCCAGAGTCAGCAGGCTTTCACTCAATTTCTGGAGCTGGTTTACGTCATTTATGCTATCCGCCACTAATTGTCTGGCTTCGCCCATTTTTGGTTTTGGTTCTCTTAAAAATACTTCAAACGAGCTTTTCAGTGAGGTTAAGGGAGTTTTCAATTCATGTGAGGCATCGGCCACAAACCGGTTTTGGTCTTCCATCATTTCTTTAATCGGTTTAAGCGTTTGCCCCGATAGAAAAAAAGCCAGTCCTCCCGAAATTAATAAAATGCCACCATTAACAAAACCCAAAATGGTCAGTAATCTGTTTTTGGCGTCTAAGGCCAAATCCGGGTCACTCCATGGAGGTATAAGCGTCTGTGGTGGAAACATGTCCTGTCCCAACCCTCTTAGTTCCAGTCTTCGTTCCCATCTGGTTCTGGATAAAAAAGACAACCTTTCAATTTCAATTCCTACCAGTTTATAAATAATGGCACTGAAAGTAAGTGATATTAAGCAAATAATCAGTACATACCACCCGGTCAATTTCCACCTGGCTTGGCTAAACATTTACGTCCCTTAATCTGTAGCCAAATCCTCTTACCGTGTCAATACTAACTTTTTTTGCTCTTAATTTTTTAATATATACCTCAATCGTATTAGGCAAAATATTACTATCGTAATTCCAAACATGTTCCCGAATCTGGTCTTTGGTCAATGTCTTGCCTTTATTTTTCATCATATATTCCAAAAGTCCATACTCTTTGGCTGAAAGTGGGGTTCTCGTGCCATTAATTATTACTTCGAAATTATCCTTGTTCATAATTACATCACCCGCCCTCATATTTGTAGATTCAATTACTTTTGGCCGTCTAGTTAACGCTCTTATCCTAGCAAGTAATTCTTCAAAGGCGAAAGGTTTGGTTAAATAATCATCTGCTCCGACCCCTAACCCATTAACCTTATCTTCAATTTGGCCTCTGGCGGTTAGCATCAGGATCGGTGTGTTTATTTGTGAGTTTCTTAAGTTTTCTACCACCTTCATTCCATCCATTCCGGGTAGCATTAAATCCATTAAAATTACATCATAACTGCCCTCCATAGCCAAATCTAAACCCTCAACCCCATCATAAGCCACGTCAGTCACCATTTTTTCCTGCTCCAAACCTTTTTTAATGGCGCTGGCTATTCGGTGTTCGTCTTCAACAATCAACACTTTCATACTTCAATTATAAGCTTTTTGCTGAATATTCCCTGAACCAGTCTTTTCCTTTATTGTTTCTTACATAAAATTACCATTTACCCCATATCATCACACCTGCAATATGACTATCCTTTTCCGTAATCTGCTAAATAATCCCTTGCTCCCTGTTCTGTTAATCGTCTCGGTTTTGGCGGTTGGCATAAATTTTTTCCACTTTCCTTATTACGAAAGTGATGAGGGCACTTACATGTCCCAAGCTTGGTCGGTAGCAACCCAAGGCCGTCTTTCGCCCTATGTTTACACCTATGATCATGCGCCAGCCGGTTGGCTGTTAATTGCTCTCTGGTCTGTTGTTAGCGGAGGTTTTCAAACTTTTGGCTATGCTATTAATTCCGGCCGGGTATTAATGCTGCTATTGCATTTATTTACATCTCTTTTCATATTTCTGGTTTCTAAAAAATTATCTCAAAGTTACTTAACTGCCTCTATCGCCCTACTATTCTTTTCGCTAACCCCACTATCTATTTATTACCACCGCCGGGTATTGCTCGACAATATTATGGTTTTCTGGATAATGTTTTCCCTCTACTTCTTAACTTACCGCCAAACCAAGCTCGGACGAACTCTTTGCGCAGTTACCTTTGGAATTGCTCTGATGACAAAAGAGACAGCTATCTTTTTTATACCCGCTTTCATTTATCTGCTGTCACTTACTCCAAATATTTCTCGTTTCCGTTCTGTTATTTTTTGGTTGTTTATCGTCGGTTTAGTGGGGTCAATTTATCCGTTATGGGCATATTCTCAGGGTCAACTTTTCCCGCCAGGAATGTTTGGTTCTGAATTTAGCCCACACCCTAGTTTAGTTGGTTCCTTCCGGAACCAATTAGGGCGATCCGGTGGGTCTCCGTTTTCACCAGGAAGCGCCTTCCAGCAAAATATTAGGCTTTGGTTTCACGAAGATCCACTCTTATTAGCCTTTGGTTTCTCTAGCCTGTTGGCAAATATTATTTTATCTTTCAAATTCCGACTAAATCATTTTTCTCTACTGTTTATTTTGCCTATGTTGTTATTTTTTCTTCGGGGAGGAATAATTTTTGAATTTTATTTAATTCCGCTAATTCCATTTTTATCACTGTCAGTAGCCACCTTTCTTAAAACCATATCTGACAACTGGGGCAACTTAAAACTTTATTTTATTTTGCTCACCTTCATTTTAATAATCAATCTGGCCTATTTTGGAACTAAAACTCGGGGAGGATTTAATCTTTTTACCTCCGATCAAACCAAATCCCAAATTGAAGCCACAAATTGGGTTTTAACTCAAAGTCAACCTAATTCTTTTTGGGCCATTGATCAACCTATGTATTTGGATATGGTCATCAGTAATAAACAAAATTTTAAATATGTTTATTACTATTGGAAAATCGAAACCGATCCTACCATTAAAAATCAATTATTGTCTGGCAATCCCCGCAACATAAATTATTTAGCCGTAACTCCTCAAATGGAGGCCGATATTGTTAACTCCCAAATGACATTCATTTCTTCCGCCATATCTACTTCAAAAATTGTTAAAAGTTTTGAGAATGATGGTTGGCGGGTAATTATCCGATCTAATGTTTCTCCCTAGGTTCACCCCTCACAAAACTTAACCAATTTGTACTAAAAATCCTTTCGGGTTTGCTAAAAAATAGAACAAGAAATATTAAGTTGTATCAAGGAAATTTCATACGAATTTCTAACCTAAAGTCTATTCATGATTTTTGCTGGTGTTTAATAATCAACAGTTATTAAATTGTTACCAACCTCTTGGTTGTTAAAGTATTTGGTACTCTGATCTATGCCCGCCACCGTTTTTAATCGCATTCGCGGTTTAGTTTGTCTTATACCGCCTGGGTTTGTTGCTACTTATGGCACAATTGCCCGAGCTCTAGGATATAAAAATTCACGCTTAGTTGGTTTTGCTATTCGGGGTAATCAGGACACATCGATTCCCTGTCACCGAGTTGTTTTTAAAGATGGATCATTGGCAGCAAACTATTCTTTTGGGGGAAGTGAAGCTCAGCGGCATCGTCTGGAGTTTGAAGGTATAACTTTTACCCCTGAAGGACGGGTAAAACTATCCGCCCATCTTTTTGTGTTTAATAACCCGTTCTTTAGTTGATACAATCGAATCATGTCTTCAGTTTTTACTATTAAAATTGTCGGCCCGGCTGGCGCGGGTATCAAATCCGGAGGTCTGTTGCTTTCACGCATCCTCCTGTCTCACGGACAGCATTTGATAGATTACTCCGAGTACCCATCGTTAGTCCGCGGAGGTCACAACACTTACCAGGTTAGTTTTAGTCACGCCGCTGTATCCTCCATTCATTTTCAATTAAATCTATTAATTAGTTTAGAGACTAGTCATTGGCAATTACATAAATCAGAGTTAACGAAAAAAAGTCTTGTTTTTGGTCCGGATGCTCCCTTGGTTTTGCCATTCTCTGATTTAGTTAAACCGCTGGGCGGTTCAATCTACACCAATACAGTTGCCCTTGGTGTTATTGCCTATTGTTTTGGACTTAATCCCTCGATTTGTCACTCGGAAATTATTAACACTTTTAGTCTCGATTCTCCTAATCTAACTGCTTTCGATGCTGGCTTTGAATATGCACAAAATAACTTTGTCCAATATCAAAATATTTTTACTATTAAACATAACAAGCCTTTAAAAAAAGCACTAATAGTTGATGGTTCGGAAGCATTTGGGTATGGGTTCTTGGCAGGTAATGGCAACTTTTATGCCGCCTATCCCATGACTCCCAGCACCGGTCTCCTGCATTTTTTAGCTCAAAAACAGTTAACTCATTCAATTACAGTTTTGCATCCTGAAGACGAAATTTCGTCAGCTTCTTTGGCCGTAGGTGCTGCTTTTGCTGGTGCCCGGGCAGCGGTTGGTACAAGTGGCGGGGGATTTGCTCTCATGAATGAAACTATTAGTTTTTGCGGGGTAGCCAACCTTGGGGTGGTTTTTTACCTAGCCTCGCGCCCAGGTCCGGCTACCGGTTTACCCACTTGGACAGCCCAAGGCGACTTGCTCCATGCTGTTTTTAGTGGCCATGGTGAATTTAATAAAATTGTCCTTACTCCGGGTACTCATGTCGAGTCATACCACGCGGCTATTGACGCCTTAAATCTGGCTGCTCGTTTTGATGTCCCGGTTATTGTTTTAACTGACAAACTGTTAGCCGAATCAAGTGCCAGCTTTACTCCACCCACCTATATTCCCAAAGTAATCCGCACACCACGTCATCTTCCTGGTTCCAACGATTCTTTTTATATGGCTAATAGTTATGAGCATGATCAAAACGGTTTTTCCATCGAAGATGCGTCACTCGTAAAAAAAGTAGTAACCACTCGTTTATCACTTTCTAAGAAAATACTTAAGTATTTACCAAAGCCAACTTTTTATGGTTCCGACCAGGCCAAAACCTTGGTTCTAACTTGGGGGTCAACCAAAATGGCGGTACTTGAAGCACTAAACATGTTAAAAAACCCGTCAAAAATTGGTTTACTCCACTTTCCCTCACTTTGGCCCATAAACCCTAATTGGTCACTTATGCTCAAACCTTTTAAAAATATTCTGGTTATTGAAAACAATGCCACTTCCCAACTGTCCACATTATTATCCACTGCCTTTCCCTTTAAACCCACATCGACATTGTTAAATTTCGATGGTCGGCCTATTTATCCCGAACAAGTCGTTAAATATTTAAAGCCTTATGTCTCTTAGTCCTGCCAATCCCCCTACTTGGTGCCCTGGATGTCACAACTTCTTAATATATGCTGGTATTCGCCAAGCCGTGGCTACTTTAAATATTCCCGCTAAAGATATGGTTTTTGTTTACGATATTGGTTGTGTTGGTAATATGGCTGATAATTTTTCTTCTTATGCCATCCACTCACTTCATGGGCGCTGTGTTCCAACCGCCCTGGGAGTCCGTTTAGCCAACCCCAAGTTGAAAGTTGTTGCCGTTGGTGGGGATGGGGGAATCTATGGCGAAGGTTTAAATCATCTTCTGGCGACTGCTCGCGCTAATTACCCCCTCACGGTTTTAGTAGCCAATAACCAACTCTATAGTTTAACTACTGGTCAAACTTCTCCCACTACTCCTCAGGGCTCGCGCACCAAGTCAACTCCATTGGGTTCACCTTCCCTTCCAGTTGATCCGATTACCCTTATTAATGCATCCAACCCTAATGCTTTTGTCAAGTCAGTTTCGGGAACGGACCCAAAGTCAGTTATAGACGCCATTTCTGAAGCATTAGCATTCCCGGGGTTCTCTCTGGTTGATATCCGTCAGGTATGTATTACCTTTGGCAAGCAAATTCACGCCTAAAGGCATTTGGGTTGATAACTTCCTTTTTCAACCAAATCATAAATACCCTTAAATGTAAAATATTTTTCTGTCAATGGAATAATTCTTAAGTTTTTGCAACTCTCTATTGCCTTAACTTGACTCTGGCCGTCAATAAATATTACCAGCAATAACCCCATAATTATTAAAACCGACCATAACCATTTAAAGTTCATTATTGATTATAAAACACCTCTGGCTTTTTGAGCTACTATCGTTAGAAATAAAGGAATTTCTGCCCTGGCAATATTTTCAGCTACAGCCCTGCCACCGATACTGGTTTTGGGAGATACCCATTCTTCAATCTTGGAAATGCTTAGCCCATTATCAAACATCATTTCTGAATAAGTAGAAAGAGGGTAATGAAATGACCAAGTGCTTAATTCGGAAGTTTGCTTAAACGGGCTGGCTTTAATTTCTGCTTTAAGAGGTTGGTAATAACGAAAAATTTTTCGATACTGGCGTTGGAGTTTTGTGTCAAACCCCCAGTCACTATTTTGGGGGATTCTAAAACACGGGTGGTTAAGAACCACTAATAATTTACCGTCATCACTCAGTTTTTCAACAGCATTTTTAATAACCAAATAAGGTTGAGCCATATTTTGAAGTGACAAAATAAAAAATATCCTCTCAAATTTTCCGTTTATTTCAATATTTTTGGTCGCATCACCAACTATGTATGTATGATTTTTTAATGAATCACTTTGTCTGGCAATTTCAACTAGCTTAGGTGATATATCAATTCCCACATATTCAATATTCGAATCAATCTGTTTTCCCAAAATTCCCTGACCGCACCCAATATCTAAAACTCGGCATTTTTCGTTAATATTTGCCAGCCGAATTATGTTTGGAAGAATTACTTTTTGGTGATAATAATGACCTCTATCTCCCACCTCACTGTCGTACCAGTTAGCGACGTTATCCCACGATGTCCGTTTGTTTGCTTTGTTGTTCATAGTCATATTCTATTCTAAAAATATGAAACCCGGACCGTAAGATTAAGGGTAAATCCCACTTACTCCTTACTATCTTTTTTGGAGTGACTTCTCTACTTCGTCCCAGTTAACCACCTGCCACCAATTTTGAATGTAACCTTTTCTGTCGTTTAAATAGTCCAGATAATAGGCGTGTTCCCACACATCTATTACCAAAATCGGTTCCATTCCACTCAGTCCAAACAGATTATGTTTTTCCAACTGTCCCACACTAAGCTCACCTTCTTTATTCTTCCATAACACTGCCCACCCCGATCCCTCAACGTTTAAAGCAGCGCCATTAAATTCTTTTACCATTGATTCAACACTTCCAAAATTATCTTCCAGAGTCTTCCTGGTCGCTTTGCTTGGGCCCGTATTCTGATTTACTGGTCTCATAGCCCGCCAGAATATTTCATGAAGTAAGGCACCGTTAAAGTTAAAGCTAAAATCTCTCATTACTTCGCGGTAGTTTATTTCACCCTCACCATTTCGGGCTTTTTCCATTTTGTCCATTGCTAAGTTTGCTCCGGCCACGTAAGCCGCATGGTGTTTATCATGGTGTAATTCCATTATTTTTTGGGAAATGACCGGTTCTAAAGCGTCATAATCATAAGGCAGGGGAGGTAAGGTTAGATGTTTCATATGTTATACGTATTAACTACTACAACTATAGTAGAGCATATGGTTTAAGTCAACAAGAGAGTTATAATAAACCAATATGAAACTGTTACTTAGGATAATTCTAACTCTGCTAATTGTTATTGTCTTGACTCTGGGCTATTTTGGATTTATCCCCGGACTATCTGACTTATTGGCAAGCAACAAACCCAAGGATTTAAATGTTAAATACTCCACATCCGACATTTCTGCGGCTCAAGCCAAAAGTCAGGTTGCCATAAAAGAAGTTGACTCACTTCCTGCTTCTTCGCCGCTCGTTTTTGAGGGTAAACAGGAAGTCACCAATAGTTTTAGTTCAACCGAGTTAACAGCACTCATAGCCGGAGCCCGCTGGCAATATTTCCCTGTTTCCAATGTCCAAGTTAGAGCTAACACTGATGGAACAGCTGAAATTTCCGGAAATTTAAATGTTTCAATATTACCTAGTTATTTTTCTAGTTTTAGAGTCAGTAGTGAGGATGTTAATAAAGCAATATCTTATTTAAAAATTAAGGGTAAACCCGCCTTTTATTTAAAAGGTACTGTTTCTGTAACCAATAACCGTGTTGCCTTAAATCCGACAGCAGCCATCATCGGCCGCCTGCCAATTCCTCAAAATTTAATTGCTACCGGGGTTCCCTATTTAGCCCGCGTTGCGGAAACAAGAATTAATAGCATACCCAATTTGTTCATCCGTAGTTTTAGTGTGGATAATGGAAGCTTTGGTTTTAACGGTACTGTTCCCACTTCAGTCTCACGGGTCAAACAATGATGCCCAAAATGACTTTTATATTGTTTTCGGTGTTAACAGTTGTTATGTTTTGGCTTATACCCGCACTTTTTTATTCCTGGTTTCCCGCATCAATGGTTACCCATTGGGATTTTTTTGGCCAGCCCAATGGTTACTCGTCTCAAAACTTTGCTTTATTCTTTATGCCCGCGTTAACTACTTTTTTACTGTTTTTATTTTTACTTTTGCCTAAAATTGACCCTTATCATGCCAACTTTAAGCAGTTTTTTTTGTATTATTATCGTTTTGTTGCCGTAATTTGTTTTTTCCTTTTTTATTTGTATTTGCTCACTTTAATCTGGAATCTCGGTTATTCATTTAACTTTATTCAATTTTTTATTCCTGCCTTTGGTTTTCTTTTCTATTTTGTTGGTTATTTACTCGAACATACTCGCCCTAATTGGTTTGTTGGTATCCGCACACCTTGGACAATGTCTAACCCGGTTGTTTGGAAAAGAACCCACTCCCTTGGTGCCCGGCTTTTTAAATCCTCCTCTTTGATTATGTTTGGAGGTTTAATTTTTCCTGGCGCAGGATTACTATTTGTATTAATTCCGATTTTAACCGTTTCTTTGTATTTATACCTTTATTCTTTTTGGATTTATTCACATCTGAAACATGGTAATAATTAAAACCCCCAAGCAAATCGAAGGAATTCGTCTATCTTCCTGCTTGGCAGCCCAAACATTAGCGCATACTGCTTCGTATATTCGGCCCGGAGTGTCAACAGCCACCCTAAACGATATAGCCCACCAGTTCATCACCTCACATGACGCCATACCCGCACCTCTCGGTTATGGCGGATTCCCAAAAAGTATTTGTGTTTCCATTAATAACGTAGTTTGCCATGGTATTCCCAATCCCAAGACTAAACTTAAAGTGGGAGACATTGTTAACCTTGACATTACTACAATTTTGGGCGGATTTTATGGCGATGTTTCCGCCTCATATCCAGTAGGTGTAATTTCCACCCAAGCCCAAAAATTAATCGATGTTACCCGTGAATCGTTAAATCGGGCCATTGACGCAATTAAACCTGGCGTTAAGCTAAACAGAGCGGTGGGTGAAACTATTGAGAAGTATGTAACCTCTTTTGGCTTTACACCGGTGCAAGAACTTGGTGGCCACGGTGTTGGGTTAAAATTTCACGAAGATCCCTTTGTATTCCATTATAAGAACCCTCAAGGTGATATTCGCCTTAAACCGGGCATGATTTTTACCGTAGAGCCAATGGTTAACGCATCTGACTCTTGGAAAGTCTATGTTGACTCCAAAGACGGTTGGACTGTAACTACTGCCGATGGGGCTCTATCAGCTCAATTTGAGCACACCATCTTGGTTACTCCCGAGGGTTGCGAAGTTTTAACTCAGCTATAATAGCTTATGGTTCTTCTAGACGGACGCTCTCTTTCAGCTGAAATCCTTACTGACCTAAAAAACCAAGTAGCTGGTTTTAAAACCAAACCCAGTTTAGTAATAATTATGGTGGGAAACGACCCCTCATCAAAAAAATACGTCGAACTTAAGAAAATAAAAGCCCAAGAAATTGGTATTAACTGCCAAGTTGTCGAATTACTCGAAACGTCGTCTCAACTAGATGTAGAAGAAGTAGTCGCCAGCTATAGTCACGACCCCGCAACTCAGGCTTTAATCGTCCAGTTACCTCTTCCCGCCCCCTTAAATCAAATACCAATCCTAAATCTTATCGATCACCTCAAAGACGCCGATGGTTTAACCCCTCTCAACTTAGGCAAATTATTTCAAAAAGATAATACCGCCGTTATCCCCGCAACTCCTTTAGGTATTATCCGCCTTTTAGAAAAATATCAAATTGATTTAGTGGGTAAAAACGCCGTCGTTATTGGTAGAAGTGCTGTTGTTGGCTTGCCTCTGGTCGCGCTTCTTGAACAACGTCAAGCCACCGTAACGCTTTGTCATTCTCAAACAACCAATCTCCAATACCATACCAAAAATGCCGATTTGCTAATTTCCGCCACTGGTCGTCCGAATTTAATTACCTCAGAACTAATTAAGCCAGGTGCGGTTGTGGTTGATGTTGGGTCGGGAAGAGTCAACGGCCAGCTGGTAGGGGATGTTGATTACTATTCAGTGGCTCCTCTTTGTTCGCACATTACCCCCAATCCAGGCGGAGTTGGCCCCATGACCATAGCTTGTTTACTCGAAAATGTTATTAAATTAGCCAAACTTAATAGTTAAAAAAACTATGCGTCTGCAACTTTTTGATCGGGGTACGCCCCAAGGTAAAAAACTATTTAGTGACTTAGAAACTATCTGTAAACGGCTCCAAATCGATTATGAGCCGGAATTTGTTACCGACATGAGTCGGGTATATTCCCGCGGAATTCAGGGGAAAACAATTTTGTTAATTAACAACGAAGTGGCTCTAGTGGACAAATATCCTTCCCAAAAAGAGTTGGAAACTTTAGTTGCCGATTATCTGGAATAGTTTTTTGGAATTTGTATCGATTTGTTTTTCTGCTTCCTCAAAACCCATTTGCCAGATGTCCGCTACTTTTTGATAAATATATTTTATGTAAGCCGGCTGGTTGGTTTCTCCCCGGTGGGGGATGGGTGTTAAAAATGGAGTGTCAGTTTCTAATACTAGCTTATCTTTAGGAATTGAAGCTACTACTTGTTCCAGCCCCACCTCATAAGTGATATTACCGTCAATACCAAAAAACCATCTGTCTCCCAGCTCAAGAACTTTATTAATTCTTTTTTTACCTCCGGAATAGCAATGAATTACCCCTCGCGCCTTGGGATACTGTCTTAGTATTTCCAATGTTTCCTCCATAGCATCGCGAGAGTGAATAATTAGTGGTTTATTGTATTTAATTGATAATTCAATTTGGCTCTTAAATATTTTATCCTGTAAAATTTGCTCAAAATTCCCGCAAAACTCTAGTCCGCATTCCCCAACTGCCACAATCTGTGGGTTCTTTTTTAAATAGAACTCTAGAACTTTTGGATCATACTCCGTTTCCATTGGGTGGACTCCGATGCTGGGCAGTAAATACCCCGGAAACTCTACCGCAATTTTCAAATTGTCTTTTGAGTCAGCCATGGAACTGGCCGATAGAATAATCGCCTCAACCCCCGTCTTTTTTGCCCTGTCGACCACCCCCTCAATGTTAGTTGAAAATCTATCGGCTAAATGGGCATGCGTATCAATCATTGCTTATTATCTCATTTGATTTATAATTCATAATGCCCGAATTAAACCCGAAGCCAACCCTTAAGGATTACCAAGATTATGTTACTGCGTTAGAAAAAGAAAGAGGTTTTTCTACTGATTTGTACCACTATTGTTTAATGTTGGGAGAGGAAGTTGGGGAATTATTTAAAGCAATTCGTAAAGCCGAAAAGCAACAAGTTGATGCTAATTCTAAAATTGGGAATATTGACGAAGAACTAGCCGATGTTTTTATTTTTATTTGTACCATCGCCAATAAGTACAACATAAATCTGGAGCAAGCTTTTAGAGCCAAAGAAGAAATTAATAAAAACAGAATTTGGAAATAGAATAAACATCACGTAAACTATTATTTTGTACCAATTTATTTAACTTCTATTTCAATAATTTAATTCGTGTTATGTTTAAAAGTGAAACCCGAAGTTGTTAAACATAGGGGAACGAAAAGTTGTGTCTGCCAATTGGCCGGTATGGATCATGTGGGTTGTAATCCACCCAAGTGGACAGGTCAAACACTAACTGAAGAAAGAGAGGCAGCTGAGCTGAAAAGAAACGGGTAACTGAAGCCAATGCAACTGAAGTACCAAGAATGAACCTTGAACAGGTTAAATAATTCTGGGAAATAGAGGAGCCTCAAGCGGCTTAACTTCACCACTAAACATTTCTTCAATTCTCTTTGCTGTTTCAGGCATTACCGGAGCCAGTAATCTTCCCGCCTCTTTAAGCTTAAGCGCTAATTCAGTTAACACTTTTATTCTCTGACTGTCAGTTTTCTCTAACTTCCACGGGGCACTAATATTTAGTTGAGTGTTAATTGGGTCAATAATTTTTTCGAAAACCAGACCTATTGCTGTGTCCAATGCGAATTCAGTTAATCTTTTTTCAAACTCTTGGGTTAATTGACTATCTTCATATTTGTTCTGAGGAATTGTTAGCCCTTCGCTTAACTTGGATAATCTGGAAACCAGATTACCTAAATTGTTTGCCAAATCCGCGTTGTACTTTTCTTTGAATCTTTCAATTCCCACATCGGCGTCATTTTCCGACGGAAAACTTCTGGCAATCAAGTACCTGGTGCCGTCAACTCCAAACATATCTTTTAACTGACCAGGAGATATTACGTTACCCAGAGACTTAGACATTTTTTGTCCGTCAATTATATAAAAACTATGAGTAAAGACCTCACGGGGTAATTCAATTTGCGCCGATAACAACATTGCTTGCCAAATAACCGTATGAAACCATAAAATTTCCTTTCCGATTAGATGGACATTCACCGGCCAGAAGTCAGTCTTTCCTTCTACGAACCTGGTGGCACTGTAGTAATTTATTAACGCCTCAATCCACACGTAAACTGTGTGTTTGGTGTCCCAAGGCACCGGAATTCCCCACTTAACTTTCTCTCGTGATATCGAAATATCGTTGACCCCTGCTTTAAGTTTAGCCAATATCTCCGCCCTTTTACCGTTGGGCTTTATATAATTCGTTTGATCATTTTCAATTAATTCTATTAACCGGGGAACATATTTGGACAATTTAAAAAACCAGTTTTCTTCTGTTTGAAATACTGTTTTTTCTGGTGGGTGAATAGGACAGTGCATATCAACTAACTCCGATTCAGTTATAAATTTCTCGCACCCAATACAATAATAACCTTCATATTTAGCTTTATAAATATCTCCATTTTGATAGAGCTTATTTAGCAATTCGGCGACTACTGTTTCGTGTTTAGGGTCAGTAGTTCTAATAAAATGGTCAAAACCAATATTAAGTTCTTCCCACGCTTGCTTGAATCTTGGGGCAATTTTATCGCAATATTCCTGAGGAGTTAAGTTAACTTTTTGTGCCGATTCGGCTACTTTCTGGCCATGTTCATCTGTTCCGGTTAAAAAAAACACCTCATCACCTTTAAGTTTGTGCCACCTTGCCAAGATATCAGCAGCGATTGTGGTACAGGTATGCCCAATATGAGGTACGTCATTAATATAATAAATTGGAGTTGTAATAAAAAATTTCATTACCTTATCTTAACTTATAATCCTTTTTCTGGCTGCCACTCCCCAAGGGACTAGTGGCTATTTCATTTTCTTGGCAGTAGTTTTGGATTTACTTGTTTTTGGTTTGACGGCTTTAGCAATTACTTTTTTATCCTTGACTACTGGTTTACTTAATTTTGCCAATCTGGACTTAAGTCTGGCAACTTTATTTTTATGAAGTAAATGGTTTTTCAAAGCTTTATCAATGGTGGAGATTGCCGCTTTAGTAGACTCTGGAGTTGGTTTTTTAAAAGCACCTTTAACAGTTGCTTTTAAATTTTTCTTGCGAGTTTGATTACGGACATAATTACTCTCGGCTTTTCTTAAAGATTTTTTTGCAGATTTTCCTATAGGCATGCCGATATTCTATCTTACCTGCCAGTTTCTGACAACCACCTATTAACTTTGCTTCATGCTCCCTATAATACTTGAGTGTCACCCTTCTTAAACCGTTTAATTTCTAAACGTCATCAAACCATTACTTCTGCCTCTCTGGTGTTGGCTCTTGCTTTCGCCTTATCAGCCCTCCTGGGCGTCTTACGTAACCGTTTTTTATACGCCGCTTTTTTTAAGTGCTGCTTACTCGATTTAGATGCCTATAATGCCGCTTTCCGTATACCAGACCTAATATTTAAGCTACTCGTAACCGGAGCTTTGTCCGCTTCCTTTATCCCCGTATTCAGCTCGCAGCTTAAAAAAGAAGGTAAAGCCGCTCACGAATTCGCTTCAGTAATTATTAATATTTTACTTTTAGGTTTTTTCGTGGTCGGTTTATTGGCTTTCATCTTTGTAGATCCTCTTTCTAGGTTAATAACTAACGGTTTTAATCCAGATCAGTTAGCTCTAATGACCAGCCTGAGCCGAATTTTGATTTTTGGCCAGTTATTTTTTCTTCTTAGCAATTTTGTTACCGCCATACTTCAAGTTAACCAGATTTTCTTTATTCCAGCTCTTTCACCTTTAATTTACAACTTGGTAATCATTTTAAGTATCATCTTTTTAGCACCTCACTGGGGATTTGTTGGAGTAGCCTGGGGTACTGTGGTTGGAGCAGTCCTTCATTTTTTAATACAGGTTCCATCTTTAATTAAAACCGGTTTTTCTTATCATCCGACTTTATCTTTTAAAAAAGGTTCAGTCTCTGAAGTTTTTAAACTTATGGTTCCACGCACATTGTCCTTAGGTCTTAATGAAATTGAAAGTACAGTTACTCTCTTTTTTGCTACGGGTTTAGCCTCAGGCACATTGTCAATTTTTAATCTTGCCCTCCAAATAATTTTTCTTCCCAGCCGTGTTTTTAGTACTACAGTTGGTCAAGCGGCACTTCCGGCATTGTCCCGAAAAGTTGCGGCAAATAAATCAAATGAATTTTTATCAATTGTCCGCAAAACGATTTTTCAAAGTTTGTTTTTAGTTTTGCCTATTACTGCCATATTGTTGGTAAATCGGCTGGCAATTGTTCGGCTTCTTTTTGGTTCGCGCCATTTCCCTTGGTCGGCAACTCTTTCAACAGCTCGCACTTTAGCCTTTCTCTTACCAATAATTCCTTGTCAAACCGTAATCCAAATTTTGACCCGCTCCTTTTATGCGCTTCACGACACTGTTACACCATTCAAAATTGCGGCCATCTCATTATTGTTTAACATCGCAACAGCCTGGTATTTGGTCACTTTTACTCAGTTGGCTGTTTTTGGATTAGCCATAAGTGTTAGTTTGGGAAATATTATTCAAGCGGTTGCGCTTGGTTTAATGTTTTATCGTCGTTTTCCCCAACACAGCTTAATCAGATTAGCTCAGAAATTGTTTAAACTTTTATTCGCTTCTTTAACATCAGCCCTAGTTTCGTGGATTTTAATTCAACTGCTTGATAACTATTTTAGTGGTACCACTAAAACTTGGATGGTAGCCTTTAATTTAGGTGCCAGTAGTTTGGGCGGGCTGGTAACATTTTTCGCGTTATCTAAAATATTGGCGGTTTCCGAAGCCCAAATGTACTATAAAAAGCTTGGTCAAATAAGAAATAAGTTCCAAAAGTAATTTAAAGTGTTTATACTGTTTTTATATGCCATCACGTCGGCGGGAAATTTCCCTCTTACCCAGCTCAGAAAATGTCAATTCATTTTTCTCTCGAGCTTTAAATTGGACTACAACCGTTGGTCGGGTAATTATCATTTTTACCGAGATGATTGTTATAACTGCATTCCTGTCTCGTTTTTGGCTTGATCGAAAAAATAGCGACTTATCTGAAGTTATTCGCCAGCAAAAAGCAATTCTGAGTACAACTACGGATTTTCAACAAGAGTTTAAAAAACTCCAAAACCAACTTATTGCTATAGATACCCTGTATTCCGATCGTCAAGACATTACTCCATATTTAGCACAATTAACCCAGAGTATTCCCCCAGAAGTATCCATAACCAATCTTAGTTATGCCCCAGATTTAAAAACCAAACTTCCCCACTTAACTGTTGAGTTTATAACTGTTTCTGATCAAGCCTTAATTAGTTTAATTGAAAATCTTTCTGTTAACCCTCAAATTGAGTCAGTTAACATAGGAACCATCGAAAAAAAAACCAAAGACAAATGGTTTCGCCTCAATGTTAGTATTTACTTTAAAAAATAATGGCTCTAACAATTCAAGTTAATCAAGCCCAATTACTTCAATTTCTAAATCGCCAACAATCAAACCGGCAATTTAATCGCCTTTTAGAAGTTAGTTTTACTCTAACAATAATTACACTATTTATCATATTTGCTGTTAGGCCTTCGGTGGTCACCATTGCCTCTCTTTTCGGCGAAGTAAAGGCAAAACAAGAGTTCAGTAGTCTCATGAAAACACAAATAAATAAAGTAGTTGAAGCCCAAGATATTTTTGCCCAAATTCAATCACGTTCCCAATCCTTAGAAAAAGCGCTCGGGTTTAGTCCGAACTATGTTTATTCTAAAAACCAAATTCTTTGGTTGGCCAGTACTTCCCAAATTAATATTGAGTCAATAAATTATGTGCCTCCATTAAAAACGAAAAACAATAACCCTTCAACACCACTTAAGTCAATAGGTGCTAAATTCAGCTTTAAAGGTACTTATGAATCAGCCTTAAACTTTTTATCTCAATTAACCCGCTTAAAAAAGGTAAACCAAATAACTGGGTTTAACATCCTGCTTCCAATAGAACAAAAAAAGTCATCAGACACCGAATTAAGCTCAAACTTGCTTCCCCTTGATCAATTGCAAACTGATTTCTCAATAACATTTAACTATTGGTCTCCAAATGAATAAGATAAAACTCTCAAAGTATTTATTGTTAGTCGTATCTTTAACTTTAACGGCGACTTTAGTGGTGGTTATTCAAAACAGTTATAACAAGCTTATTAGTGCCCAAAACATTGTTGACCGTCAGCTAACAGCCCCCTTTGATCCAACCATAAAAACAGAGGTTCTTGATAGGATTGATTCTTTGTTGGAAGCTCCCTCGGATTTTGTTGCCCCAATTCCGGCTATACCAACCCCTATTCTTACTCCTATTATTCCATGAAGTCTGACAAGAGGATTCCGACAATACTTGGTTTGTTCCTACTTTTGGCCAGTGCTTTAGGAGCCGCCTACTTAAGTTCGCAGCCGACCAGTTTCTCCACTATTGCCAGTGGCGACTGCGATCCTGATAATCTCCAGGTAACAAATCTAACTGAATCTTCCTTTGATTTATTCTTTGCCACTTCTGCCAGTTGCCAATCTAATCTAATTTTAAATAACAAAACCTATTCTAATTTAAGGGGTGTTACCCCAACCGATAAAGCCACTTATCACTATTTTTCGGTATCTGGTTTGGCTCCAGCCACCAATTACTCATATGTAATTTTGAGCGGAGGGCGTAAATATCAATTAAACCAATACACGGTTGTTACCCGTAACCGCCAATCATCCCCCTTACCAGCCTCTGCTTTAGCTTGGGGTAAAGTATTAACTTCTCAATTAACCCCCGCCTTTGCCGCTGTAGTTTTTATTAACATTCCTGGCGCGGCTCCTATCTCTTCTTTAACAAATTCGCAAGGTTTTTGGAATGTGCCGCTTTCAGCTAGTTTTGATAGCCAGGGTAATAGCTGGTTCCAACCTCCACCAAATATTACTGAAGACATTTTGGTGTTCTATCCTAATGTTGATGTTACCCAAATTACCGCCAACACTTCTCGCAACAACCCCCTTCCCGACATTATCTTAGGTACCAACTCTGACTTTGGTCAAGAATCTTCAGATATATCACCTCCTTCCGAGATCGGCAACTTAGGCCTTGGTAAAACCACAGCCGCTCCGGTTTCGTCGTTATCAATTGATTACCCTCGTTTGGGTGATTCGGTACCTTTAATTCCCTCCCCAGAGTTTTTTGGAAAATCGGATAATTCTCCCAGCCTAACTCTAATGCTCGATTCCCAAACTTTTACTATTACACCAGCTTCTGGTCAATGGCGTTGGAGTGCTTCAACACCGATGACTTTGGGTAATCACCGCTTAACCCTAACCTCTCCAAATTCCTCAAAATCAGTTGATTTCAAAGTAGTTTCAGCTTCTTCTTTCCCCGCATTTACTGCCTCAGGGTCGGCAACTCCAACTACCGTCTTACCTTCCCCGACTACCGTACCCACACTAGTTCCAACACCCACTACCGAGCCTACCACTATTCCTCCTACACCTACCTACCGCCAAACTCAGCCCTCAACTGAATCAGGCGTGCCTGTAACTGGTAATACCACTCCTTTTGTTCTATTGTTAATCGTCACTATAATCTCTTGGTACGCTTCGTACCGTTTATGGCTCAAGCATGATTAACAAGTATTCGCTTTTAACAGTTTTATTTTTGGGACTCTCTTTGGTGGGGGCAATAATTTTAGTAGGCCAGTCACAAGATATTCGTAATCAGGCAACTTGCCAGTTGAATCAAGGTGGTTGCGGCAACCCTGATTGTTGTCGAAGTTGGGAAGTCTATGAAGGAGGGTGCTGTAAAAGTACTGCCGGGTGTGCCAATCATTCGGATTGTGCCGGTGGCAAGTTGTGTGTTGAGAATGTTTGTCAGGGGGCTACCCCGCCAGTTTGTGATCAATGTAGCGGTGGCGATAATATTTGTGTCGGTACTGTTTACAAATATTGTGATGGAGCTTGTTGGCGTGAGGACCCTACCAAAAACAACCAATGTACTTCCCAAGTCCCGTCTCCTCAACCCGGATCTAGCTGTGGTAATGTTCCCGACAGTGGTTGTACCACCGGTGGCAGAGGCGGAGTTGATTGTGCTGATTGCCGGTCTACTGGTGGTCAGGTTAAACAATGTGACAGTATTTGGTTTTGTTGTTATTCGGACGGGAATTGTTACCAGGGTACTGCCCAAACCCAAGTACTATGCAGTGGTCAATCAATTACCAACAACACCTCTTCTACTTTAAACGGAAATATATATCAGGGTTGTGCCAATGGCAATAAAATCGGCACTTTTAGTCTCTTGGCTGGTCAGTCTAAAACAGCCACCGAATGTACTCAAATTGATATTCCGGGGTTTTGTGGAGTCTGTAATGATACCAATTGTTCTCCAACTTCACCTCCCTCATCACCTGTCCCGACTCCAACCAATACTCCGGTACCTTCCAAGATTCCAACCTCAACACCTACTAATACCCCTACCTTAACCCCCACCAAAACTCCTACTCCTACCAAAACTCCCACCGTTACTCCAACCAAAACTCCTACTCCAACTCAAACCAGCACCCCCGTCCCAACCCCAATGCCCGCGGCCTGTGGTTATAGTCCTTGCAGCTTAGCTCGCCCTTGCTCAACGGGTTTAATCTGCATTGTTGCCTCCAATAATCTCACTTATTGTTCAAAGCCAGAGCATCAAATAGCCTGCGCGAATTCTCCTTCGGTTTCATCTTGTTGCCTTGCTGCTCCCACTCCCACTCCTACCAATACACCTACTTCTACGCCAACTCCTACTAGCGGTACAACCGTTAACCCAACACCAACCTCAACTCTGTCTCCAACCCCCACCAATACTCCCACTCCTGGCACGACTATTTATCCCACCTCCACTCCGACTACTTACTTTTCCAGTACGCCTACAGCTACCCCAACCCGAATAATTTTGCCCCAAGCCGGGCTTGACCTACCTGGCCGTTTCTATATGATAATTGGCGCCCTAATATCTCTAGCCGGACTTCTTATCATTCTGTAAAATAGGGTATGAAACTTACTCTGGCCGCCTTTGAAGCATTGCGACCTCATCAGTGGATTAAAAACCTGTCCATTTTTGCCACGGTTATTCTTAATGGCGAGCTTTTTTCTCCCAATTACTTCAGTAATAGTTTGCTGGCATTCATTTGCTTTTGTTTATTGTCCTCTTCTTCTTACTTGGTAAACGACATCATAGATGCTCCTAAAGATCGACTTCATCCGGTTAAAAAAATGCGCCCCATAGCTCGGGGTGATGTAACTCCGGGCATGGCTCGAAATATTGCTTTACTAATTTTTATTCTTGGTCTTTTTGTTGCTACTCAAGTCAATCTGTCTTTTTTCTTACTGGCTTTGTTGTTTTCCGCCGGGCAGTATTCCTATTCAATGTTTATTAAAAAGAAAGCAGTATTAGATATTATTGGAATTGCCTTTTTCTTTATTCTCCGAGCTTTTGCTGGCGAAATCGCTACTGGCCTTCATTTACCCATTTGGATTATGTTAACCGTTATCTTTTTGTCATTATTTATTGCCTCAGGCAAACGTCACAGTGAATTGTTAAATACGGGTTCTAAAACCCGAAGCTCTCTATCCGGATACGGCCGTTCACTTTTAAATTTTTATACTACCATGTTCGGTGTTTGCACCCTAATCACTTATGCCATGTTTACCTTTTTTGAAGAACCAATTAAGTTTCAAGGTATAATCCACCATTTTCTAGTAGATTTTTTCCCCAAAGCCTTAGAGCGTAAATGGTACATGATTACTCTTTTCCCGGTAATTTTTGGCATTATGCGTTACGGTCAAATAATATTCGAAATGCAGGCCGGGGAAAGGCCGGAACGGGTCGTTGCTACAGACATTCCTCTGATACTTGCTATTTTTACCTGGGGAATCATGATTGTTACCCTGGTTTATGTTCTCTAATAAACCTTACTTGCCATATTTACTAGTTTTTGGTTTAGTTCTGTTATCCCGGTTCTATGGCTTAGATTGGGGTGGGGGATTCTATTTTCACCCGGACGAAAATAACATGGCCACAGCTCTGGCAAGACTTACTCCCACTTCTCTCAACCCTCATTTTTTTGCTTATGGCCAATTTCCGCTTTACCTAGGTTATTGCTTACTTCGATTATTCGGGATACCCAATAACTTTGAAGCTTCGGTTTTAGTTCTAAGAACTATTTCGGCTACATCTGGAGTTCTAGCTGTTTTATCATTATTTTGGTTGTGGCGGCTACTTTTTATTCGAAAATCTGCTTTGCCGTTATTAATACTAACTTTAACCTCACCCGGATTAATCCAAATAGCTCATTTCGGTACCACCGAAAGCCTACTAACGTTTTTTTATATCCTTACTCTCTGTTTATCTCTCAGAATTTTTCAATTTCCAAAAAGTAAACTAAATTATTTGTTATACAGTTTGGTTTTAGGAGCCGCTTGCGCTTCAAAAATTTCAGCCCTCATTTTCATAACCCCCATCTTTTTTTCAATTCTATTATTAAATATTAAAACCAAATTCAGATTTCTTCTGGGTTCTACTTTGTCGTTACTTTTGGTTATTTTTAGTTCGCTACTATTATGCTTATTGTTTTCCCCAGCCAGTTTTTTGAACTTAAAAGAATTTGTTTCCACTTTAAGTTATGAGACAGGTGTGGCTATTGGAAGCATTCCGGTTTTTTACACCCGGCAGTTTGAGGGTACTTTACCCTATGTGTTTCAGCTAACTCACATCTTTCCTTATGTTTGGGGTTTACCCGTATTCGGGTTGAGTCTTGTTAGTCTTGTTAGTCTTGTGTTATTGGTCTTAAAACTGAAAAATATTACTTCCAAAGTATATTTTCCTTATTTAATAGTTGGTTTATCTGTTTTGTCCTATTGGCTATATTTTGGCCAAACTTATACTAGGTGGACCCGCTTCCAGGCTCCGATATTTTTTATTGGCCCGCTATTGACCGCTTTGCTCATTGTCCGAATTAAGAATAAACTACTCTCATTCATAATCTTGAGTCTTTGTCTGTTTCCCGGAATACTTTTTTATAAAATCTATCTTGTGTCCGATGTTCGGTTAACCGCCAGTGCTTGGTTAAACGCCAATATACCTTCCGGGTCAACCGTTCTTTCGGAGGCGGGTAATGTGGTTAATCTTCCGGTATTCTCTCCACCTTACGATGTTATAAATTTTGATTTTTATCAAGTTGACTCAAACCCTATCCTAGCTCAAGAGTTAGTAGCCAATATAAAATCTGCCGATTATATCCTTGTCCCTTCCCGTCGAATTTTTAAAAATCAAAATAATTTTCGCTATCCTATTTCCCAAAAATATTATCAACAATTGTTTTCTCCGACCCCAAACTATAAATTAATAAAAACCTTTTCACCCGGAAATTCATTTATACTAAATTCAGAAAATGCCGAAGAAACTTATACCGTTTTCGATCATCCCACTATCCGAGTTTTTCAAAAAAACTAACAGTCTCCGCTGGCTTTGGCTCATACTTTTGGTTGGTTTTTGTTTTCGAATAATTAATATTAACTGGGACCAGGGTTTTCATCTTCATCCGGACGAGAGAATGATTACCATGGTTACTGAAAAGTTAAGAGCACCTAATCCCCTAAATTTAAACACTTTCCTTTCCCCCCAATCTTCTCTCAACCCTCATTTTTTTGCCTATGGTTCTTTCCCGTTATATTTACTTAAGTTAGTCTCCTTGCTCTTTCCTCCAGATTCAGTTTTTCGTTCTTATGACTCAATTAACTTATTGGGGCGATTATTATCTGCCATGTTTGATACCGCCTCAATTTTCCTAATTTTCAAAATTTCAACTAAACTCTTTCAATCAATCCCCGTTGGTCTACTTGCCTCAACATTTTATGCCCTGTCAGTTTTTCCCATTCAGCTTTCCCATTTTTATGCCGTCGATACCCTTCTAAATTTTTTTATTTTATTAACAATTTGGGCAGCACTTAAATATCACGCCAATCCTTCGTTTGGACATGCCTCAATTGGTGGGTTTGCTTTTGGTTTAGCCTTGGCTACCAAGGTCAGTGCCCTACCTGCCGGAATAGTTCTGGTCTTGGCTTATTTTCTTACCCCCAAAAAGCCTATAACACGAGCTATTGCTATGCTTGCCGCTACCATACTGACTTTTATCTTTTTCCAACCTTATACCTTAATTGATTTTCCTACTTTCATAAGTCAGATTCGGGAACAATCGGCTATGACTTCCGACGCCTATGTTTTTCCCTATACACTCCAATATGTTGGGACGCTTGCTTATATATATCCTCTAAAAAATATCCTAATTTATGGGTGGGGTTATCCTTTATCTCTAATATCGGTTTTTGGGATCTGGTTTCTAATAAGTAAGTCAAAGCGGCAATTAAGTAAAATAAATCGGAAACCAATTTTAATTTTTTTATCTTTTTACATCATATATTTTCTTTTGGTAGGGCGTTTTTCGGTAAAGTTCATGCGTTATTATTTACCTCTATATCCTATGCTTGCTTCTTTTGCCGCTTTGGGTATTTTTCAGCTTCAAAAGCTTTCCCGACATTTTTTTCCATTTGTTTTTGGATTATTACTTTTAGTCCACCTAACTTGGCTTTTTGCCTTCATTTCAATCTATCAAAGCCCTAATCCCAGGACTCAAGCCAGTACTTGGATAAATCAAAATATTCCTGTCGGTAGTACTATTTTAAGAGAACATTGGGATGACGGTTTACCCCTGTTTGGATCGGAGAAATACAACCTAATTGAATTACCCCTTTATGAGCCCGATACTGCAGATAAGTGGTCCCGGATTACTCAAAATTTATCAGAGGCTCAATATATAATTGTAGCCAGCAATCGTCTTTACACCCCCCTCCAAAGATTGGGCGATTGTTCCCGTTTCCCTCGCCGTTGTTTCCCCCAAACAGCCAAATATTACCAAGATTTATTTAATGGTCAACTTGGTTACCAACTGGTAGCAGTATTCCAAAATGAACCCCAATTATTTGGGGTTACCTTGTCTGACTTCCGAGCCGACGAATCATTTACAGTCTACGATCATCCCCAAGTTTTTATCTTCCGGAAGGAAAATTATTAATTGTTATAATGGTGTTTATGCCGGCTTTAAGTCAAACTGTTTTTGTAACAAAAACCAGTCCAGATACAGTAATTTCTGACTACCTACAATTACTATCAAATTTTCCTAAACCAAAAAACGAACCCGTTATTTTAAAGCTCAATTTATCCTGGACCAAGTTTTACCCGGCAGTTTCCACGCCCCCCTGGGCTTTTGAGGCAACTTTAAAATGGCTGCTGGATTCTGGTGTGTCTCCAAAAAATATAATTCCGGTAGAAAATCGGACTGTGGTTACCGATGTTGTGGCAGGTGCCAAAAGCCACGGTTGGGATCAAATAGCCAAAAAATACACTATAAAAATCCATTACTTAACTGAAGAAAAATATACGTTTTATAAACCTAAGGCTAAACTATTAGTTTTAGATCAAATATTCCCAGATGGAATTTTATTGCCTGAAGTTATCCAAGGTAAACCATTAATTAGCCTATGTACACTTAAATCTCATGTTTTTACCTCGGTTACCGGGGCTGTAAAAAACTATTTTGGTATGCTTAACACCAATCGCCACTATTGTCATCGGCATATTCATAAAGCGATTATTGACTTGCTCCAAATCCAAAAAGAACTTCACCCCACCCAGCTAGGGATTATGGATGGTTCTGTTTTGGGGTATGGCCCCGGTCCACGGGCCATGCAGTGGTTGGAAAGTAATCTATTGTTGGCCAGTAATGACGAAATTGCCCTTGACGCTACCGCCGCTCGCATAATCGGCTTCAATCCCGTTGATATTGAATTTTTAAAATTAGGCGAAAAACTTGGGTTAGGAAATTACTCCAAAGTTGTCATAAAAGGCTCTCAAAAGCTCCCTAACTTTCAGGTTGGTTTCAAAAAAGACACTTTTGCTTCAAGAGGTCAAAAATTTATTTATCACCATTTACCCCAATGGGTGGAGAATCTACTCCTAAGAAGTTTTATTGCTCCATGGTCTTATTCTGCCTCCAATCTTTACCATGATGTTTATTGGTACAAAGTTGTAGGTATACGCCGTAAGCAAAAATATTTATCAACGGATTGGGGTAGGTTATTTCAGTCTTATCTTACTAATGGATCAAACAACTCCTGAGGGTTTTAAGTTAGTACCTAAAAATAATTTACTGTTTTGGCAACCCAAAACTGACTATTATTTGTTTGTCTCTCGGCTCCCTTTTGGTAAATCTTTAGTTATCTTTTTAAACTACTCCATTTGGCTCTTTATGGCTTATTGGTCAGCATTGTTAATCAAAGCTGACATTAACTATTTTGGCCGGTTGTTTGTAATCACAGTATTAGCCGAAATAATTGAGAAAGTCGGCAAAAGTCTTCGTTTTTGGCCTCGTCCATTTTATTATCACCATCACTCCACTCCCTCTGGGTTAATTGACCGCTGGTACAAAACCGGTAGTCTTCCTTCCGGTCACACCATTAAAGCCACCTATTTTTTGCTTTTTTTAATTCAAACCCAAGTATTCTCACCGCTGGTTTTTTTAATCATTGTTGTTCCTCTAATCCTATATAGAATATTAATTGGCTTTCACTATCCAATAGACGTATTAATCGGAATAGTTATTGGGATTTTACTTTGGCTGGCTTTTAATACTCTTGTTACCCCACCTAACCTGGTCGTACACTTCGCTACTTTTTTTAACTGGTTTTTTAGCTTGTTACAATAAATCATGCTAGCCGATTTACCCTTTATCCTTGTTTGGTGGCTGACAATAACCGCCTTAGGTTGGTTATTTTTACCTCTAACTACCCAACTTTTTAGTCGTTTTTTTGACAAAGGCTATGTTTTTAGTAAAACACTTGGTCTTTTTGTTGTAACTTACCTGACTTTTGTTTTAGGGGTATTTAAGTTAGTTCCTTTTACTAATTTGGGAATTTTAACCATCGCCTTAATTACCGGAGTAGTCCTCTATCGTCAATTTCAAAAACAATTTTTATTACTTGATTATTTTTCTAAACATTGGCGTTTAATTGTCGCCTATGAGGTGGTGTTTCTAATAGTCTTTATTGGCTGGGCTTATGTTCGCGGACATGCTCCAGATATTGAAAGCCTGGAGAAGTTTATGGATTGGGGATTTATTAACTCCATGCTTAGAACCGAGTATTTTCCACCCCAAGATATGTGGTATGCCGGTGAGTCAATTAATTATTACTATTTTGGTCATCTGGTGTTTGCCCTTTTAACCAAACTAACATCACTTGACTCCGCCATAACTTACAATCTGGCCATTGCCTCACTTAGTGCTCTTGTTTTTACTTCAGCTTTTTCGGTTACTGCCAATTTAGTATATCTTGCTCAAACTGCTTTAAAAAAAATTCACTGGGGTGGAATTGTTATAGCTGGATTAGTCTCGGCGCTTTTATTAACTTTTGGCGGTAATCTCCACCCCGTATATAAAATAGCCAAATTAAACATTGAACAAAACCAAAAGCTTGTTTTGACCCCGCAAGCTGTTTCCAAATCAGCTTCTGGTTACTGGTACCCCGACGCTACCCGTTTTATCGGTTTTGACCCGGATGTAAAAGATAAAACAATTCACGAATTTCCTCTCTACAGTTTGGTTGTCTCTGATTTGCACGGTCATTTAAATAATATCCCCCTCGTTTTAACCATTATCGCCTTTTTGATTGTTTTTTTTACCCGCGGTGTGTCCCTTACTTCTTTTAGGTTAGATTTGGTTGTTCCACTCTCGTTTTTTCTAGCCCTTGCTTACATGACTAACGCTTGGGATTTTGCCGTATATGGCATGCTTTTTGGAGTTACTTTTCTCTTAACTCAAGCCCGTCGTTTACCTTTTAGAACATTAATAACCTCTTTATTTAGTCACGGCATATCTATTATTGTCCTATGGTATTTATTTACCTTGCCCTTCAGTTTACATTTCAAGCCTATGGCCGAAGGCATTCGGTTCTCAGATGTTCATACTCCCTTCTACCAGTTGTTTATACTGTACGGAGGGTTTTGGATAATTTGTTTTCCTCTTGTTTTATGGATCCTAAAAAAAATTATCAAACGAACTACTGCTCAAATTACCGATTTTGATTTAATGGCTCTAGCTTTAGTTGTAACTGCCACCATCTTAATAATTATTCCTGAATTAATTTATATCAAGGATATTTATATTTTTGAGCATCGCCGGGCTAATACCATGTTTAAGCTTGTCTACCAGGCTTTTATGATCTATAGCCTAAGTGCTGGATATGTTTTGTATCGTCTACGTAGTCTCTACCTTTACCGTTTTCTTTTTGTCCTTATTTTGGTTTTGCACCTGATTTACCCTTACTTTGCCATTCGGGCTTATTCAGATCACCATACACCCCGAAAATACTGGGGATTATATGGCCTCGATTTTATTCACGACCAATACCCCGACAACTACCAAGCAATTAAATGGATTAATGAAAACATAACCGGTCAACCGGTAATGCTGGAAGCGGTAGGCGATAGTTACACTCAGTTTAATCAAATTTCCATGGCTACCGGTTTGCCCACAATTGAGGGATGGTTGGTTCATGAATGGTTGTGGCGTGGAGGATTTGATGGCCCAGGGGAGCGCCAAACCGACGTTCAAAAAATTTATGAATCTGCCGATGTAGACGTTACCCGTAGCCTACTTTCTAAATACCGGGTAAAGTATGTATTTATTGGTCCTAAAGAAAAAGAAAAATATCCCACCCTTAATACTCAAAAATTTATTGATCTGGGAAGTAAATTAGTTTTTCAAAGTGGCGTAACATCCATCTATCAGTTACCCTAGTTAGTGTCAGTTCACGATTCACTTAATCCAAAACAAGTTGAGGCAATTACGCATGTTGGCTCACCGTTGTTAATTCTGGCTGGAGCAGGTTCCGGTAAAACCAGGGTATTGACCCATCGAGCAGCCCACCTCATAAATTCTCTACATGTTTCACCTCAAAATATTTTGCTTTTAACTTTTACTAACAAAGCGGCCGCCGAAATGAAGCTGAGATTGTCCAAATTGTTGGCAAAAAATGATGGCACCGGCCTATTTGCCGGCACGTTTCACTCATTTGGAGTTAGCTTACTGCGCAAACACGGCCAGCACATCGGCATTTCTTCTAACTTTGTCATTTATGACTCAGATGATCAGGAAAATCTGATCCGGTCCATTATTGCTGACCTTAATCTAACCCCCAAAGAGTTTAAACCATCTTCCGTTGCTTACTATATTGAGTCAGCCAAGGATAAAATGCTTACCCCCGCTGCTGCTCGCCAAATCGCAACTGGCTTTTGGACTGAATACGCCGCCAAAATCTATGAACGCTATCAACGCCGTCTTATGGAATTTCAAGCTCTCGATTTTTCCGATCTAATCTATCAGACAGTCGTTCTCCTCTCAGAGCACTCTCCAACTCTCAGTACAGTTTGGCAAACTTACCAATACCTTTTGGTTGACGAGTATCAGGATACTAATGAAATTCAGTATGCTCTGACTAAACTTATTTCAAGTAAATATCGGCAATTAACCGTAGTCGGTGATGCTTCTCAGTCTATTTATGGTTGGCGTGGCGCTAACTTTAGAAATTTAATGAACATAACTACCGATTTTCCTGATACGAAAATTATTAATTTGGAATTGAATTATCGCTCAACCCAAACAATTTTAACGGCCGCCAATACTGTTATTTCAAAAAACACCAGTCATCCGGTTTTAGATCTTAAAGCCACTAGAACCACAAATAACCCAATTCAGGTGGCAATACTAGACTCTGAAATTGCTGAGGCTGAATTCGTTGCAGCACAAATAAAACTCTATAACGGCCAAATACCCTTTCAACAAATTGCTGTTTTGTACCGAACCAATGCTCAATCCCGGGTGATTGAAGAAGTGTTTTTAAAGCACCTTATTCCCTATGTATTGATTGGTGGTCTTCGCTTTTATGACCGTTCTGAAATAAAAGACATTTTAGCCATGCTTCGGTACATCTTTAATCCCAAAGATCAACTGTCGTGGGGTCGGATTCAAAAGGCGATTGGTAAACGAGCCTCGACCGTATTTTTAAGCCAGTTGATGGATTTTGACCCCCAAAAACAGTCGACTTTAAAGGTTTTAGAAACCGTCCTGACCAATACTGGTTACTTAAATAAATATGATCCACGTGATGAGGACGATCAACGCCGGCTGGAGAATATTAAAGAACTTCAATCAGTGGCTACCAGTTTTCCCAAGCTCCCAGACTTCCTGGAAAACGTTTCTTTGGTTCAACAGGAATACTCTCTTCAGGAAAAAAATAAAAAAAATGAAAACCGTACCGGTGTCCGGTTAATGACCCTTCATTCCAGCAAAGGGCTGGAGTTTGAATCAGTGTTTATTGTCGGTTTTGAGGAGGGGATTTTACCCCATTCCCGTAGTTTGATTGAGGACGTTGACATTGAAGAAGAACGCCGTCTGTGTTATGTGGGGATTACCCGGGCCAAAGATTATTTGTATTTAACCCACACCCGTCGCCGTCTATTTTTCGGTAAAAGTTCACTCAATCAACCATCTCGCTTCCTTTCCGATATCCCTTCTTCTTTGGTAGAAACTACCGATTACACTTCGTTTACCGCCGGCTTCAGTCCCAAATCCCCTCACTCTGACTCCGATTTCCTCTACGACCCTGATATTTATTGATTGTTATAATTAGCCAATTAAATGATAACCAGAATTCTTTACGATAAAGAAAAAGAGCTTTACGACTCGGTAGTGACTCACCCGGTTCAAACTTGGGTCTGGGGCGATTTCCAAAAAAGTCAAGGCCATAAAGTTTACCGGTTAGGAACTTTTAATCAAAATAAAATTGTTTCAGCCTTCACCCTCTCTTTTCATTTAATTCCCCGTCTGCCTTATTCTATTGGTACTGTTTTGCGTGGTCCCCAATTGTCTTCAGACACTCTAACTGTTATTAACAAAATTGCCCACGAGGAGAATGCAATTTTTGTAAAATTTGAGCCCGAAGTTATTTATCAAAAATTTATCGGTGATTCCCAAGTTGAAAAAATTAATCCCTTACCTCAATTTAACGACTTTGTCCCGTCTCCCAAAGTCGCCTTTTACCCTCATACTTTTCTAGTTGACTTAACTCATTCAGAAGACGAAATACTATCATCTTTTCACCCTAAAACCCGCTACAACATTAAATTAGCCCAAAAGCATGGGGTAGAAATAAAAGATGAAACTAACGATTTGGGTTTTGAAACTTATTTAAAATTACTTTTTGATACCACCCGGCGGCAGGGTTTTTACTTGCACTCTAAAAGCTACCATCAAAGGCTTTGGAAGCTAGTTAAGGCCAATAATATGGCCAAAATACTTATTGCCTATTATCAGGGCAAGCCTCTCGCCGCCTTTATGCTTTTCGTTTTAAAAGATCGTCTTTTTTATCCTTATGGGGCTAGTGCTGATTCAAACCGTGAGGTTATGGCCCCCAATCTTTTAATGTGGGAAGCTATTAAATTCGGTCACTCTCAGGGGTTAAAAACCTTTGATTTGTGGGGTTGCTTGGGTCCCGGCGCTTCCGAGTCTCAAAATGGTTACGGTTTTCATCGGTTTAAATTCGGATACGGCGGGACTTTGGTGGAGTTTGTAGGTACTTGGGATCTAGTCATTAATCCTCTATTTTATCGGTTATACAATCTGGCTGACCGTTGGCGCTGGAAACTACTTCGACTTAAAGCCAGTCTTACCTCCCGTCTTCCTGACTTTTATCAAACTAAAACAGATTAATGTTGTAAAATCCTTGAGTATGTCCCAAATTACCGCTGCTACTATCGCCCACATTGCCAAACTCGCCCGTATCGACTTAACTCCAGAGGAAACAGAAACTTACGCTATTCAATTGGCTACCGTCATGGAGCATGTGGCTAGAATTAACAAGATTGATACTTCCTCAATCGCACCGACTTTTCAGGTTACGAGTAATTCATCATCTTTCCAAACCTCTCCAATTTCCTCTCAAACCTTATCTTCTCAAAGTGTCCTAAATAATGCACCTCGTCATCATGAAAACTATATCGTTACTCAGCCAAGTATTGCTAAATGATATCCGATTTAAGTCTTCTAACCATTAATGAAGTTCAAAAACAATTATCTGGCGGCCTGCTTACTCCTACCGATTTATTAAACTTCTATTTAAAAAGAGTTGAAAAGTATGACCCACAACTTCAAGCTTTTATAACTCCAACCCCCACCCTTGCTAAACAATGGGTAGAGAAACTAGAAAATAAAATAAGAAACAAAACTCAACTGGGCAAATTAGCAGGGTTACCTCTTGCCGTTAAAGATATATTTTTAACTGAGGGTGTTCAATCCACTGCCGGTTCCCAGATTTTAAAAGGTTTCATTCCCCCTTATTCTTCTACCGTTTATCAAAGATTAATAGATGAGGATGCCATATTAGTTGGGAAAACCAATACTGACCCTTTTGCTTTCGGTGCTAGTACTGAAAACTCCGGTTATTTTCCTACAAAAAATCCCTGGGACAAAACTAGAATTCCCGGAGGGTCTTCCGGTGGTTCTGCTGCCGCTATTGCCGGGGGGCTAGCCCACGTTGCTCTGGGTACTGATACCGGAGGGTCGATTCGGCAACCAGCGTCCATGTGTGGTGTTTCCGGGATCAAACCAACTTATGGCCGCAATTCCCGATATGGTATTACCGCCATGGCTTCATCTTTTGATTGCCCCGGAGCTTTAGCCCGCCACGTGTCTGATTTGGCGCTGGTTACAGAAATTATGGCTGGAGCCGACCCCTGTGATGCAACTTCTTCAACAAACCCGGTCCCTCAATACTCCCAACTTCTTAATTCTGTAAATCTTTTAGGGTTGAAAATCGGAATTCCCAAAGAATATTTTAGTGAGGGTATAGATTTGGAAGTTAAAACTCAGGTTATGGCAGCCGCCGAACTTTTTCAAAAACAAGGAGCCATTCTGATGGACATTTCACTCCCCTCTACTTCATTGGGGATTGATGTTTACTACACCTTGGTTCCCTGTGAGATTTCCGCCAACATGGCCCGTTACGACGGAGTTCGGTTTGGACAAACCGCCCAAAACACCACTAGCTTAATTGATACTTATTTCAAAACTAGGGGTCAATTTTTAGAGCCGGAACTTAAGCGCCGAATTTTAATCGGTACGTACGCCCTCTCATCCGGTTACTATGATGCTTATTACATAAAAGCTTCTCAAATTAGAACTTTAATTAAACAAGAATTTGAAAATGCGCTTCGGTCTGTGGATATTATTTTAGCGCCGGTCTCTCCGACAACCGCTTGGCCTTTAGGAGAAAAGGTTAATGATCCGCTGGCCATGTATTTAGCTGATGTCAATACGGTTTGTGTTAATGTTGCCGGGCTTCCGGCTCTGGCTTTGCCTTGTGGTTTTGACTCCAAATCTTTACCTATTGGATTTCAAATAATCGGTAACTATTTTCAAGAAGCCAATCTTTTTTCCGTCGGTCACCAATTTCAACAGCTTACCGATTACCACCTCCAACTTCCCCCGTTATGACCCAAGAATATGTATTTGATGTGGCCATAGTTTTCGGTACAGGTATTAAACCGGATGGTACTTTGGCAGATAGCTCAGTAGCATGCGTAGAAAAAGCAGTCGATTTATTAAAATCAAAGCTAGTCCCTCAACTACTATTCTCCGGGAAATATGCTTGGAATTTAACCTACATCCCTCCGGTTACCGAAGCTCGAGCTATGGCGAATCTGGCCCTGAATCTTGGCTGTAACTCTGATCAAATTGAAATAGGGGAGGAAGGTCAAACTACTGTTCACAATCTTTGTTGGATTAAGCAAAGATTTCTAAAACCGCATAATTATTCACCCATTTTTATTATTCCTTCAGATATTTTTCTAAAACGGCAAGAATACAACATTAAAATGGTTTTGGGACCGAAATTTAAATATAAAATAGTTTCAGCTGATTACTTATACCCCCTCGAAATAGAACAAAGTATTAAATCCAAAGAAAAAGTCAAACTAAAGGATTGTGTGGCTTTTTATAAAAATATTACTCCGGGTGATGACCAAACTATTATGGAATTATCCCAAAAGGACTTACAAGAAAATTATTTAACAAAATTATGAAAGTCACACCCATAATCGGTTTAGAAGTCCATGTTGAACTCAGAACTAAGTCTAAAATGTTTTGCGGTTGCCCGGCTGAGCATTTTCATGTAGAACCAAACACTCATACTTGTCCGGTGTGTCTGGGGTACCCCGGTGCTCTCCCGGTTCCTAACAAAACGGCTCTTGACTGGTGTGCCAAAATCGGCTTAGCCCTAAATTGTTCCATTAACCCCGAATCTTTTTTTGAACGCAAAAATTATTTTTACCCTGACCTTCCCAAAGGTTACCAAATTACTCAACTTCAAAAACCTCTAGCCATAAACGGGTTTCTGGAAATCGATAGCCATAAAATCCGTATCAACCGAGCCCACATGGAAGAAGATACTGGCAAGTCAGTTCATACCACTCTTAATGGACAGGAAGTTACTCTGCTTGATTACAATCGTAGTGGTGTGCCTCTAGTTGAAATCGTCTCTGAGCCAGACATTGTCAGTGCCCAGGAAGCCAAAACCTACCTTACCTCTCTTCAGCAAATAATTCGTTATTTGGAAGTCTCGGACGCGGACATCGAAAAAGGTAGCATGCGTTGTGAGCCAACTATTAACTTAAAAATAGAAGCCGAACAGGGAGTTTTTTACACCCCGCTGGTTGAAGTTAAAAACGTTGCCTCGTTAACCGGTGTAATGGTGGCAATCGATTTTGAAATTAACCGCCAACTTACCGAGTGGCAAACAACCGGTATTGTAAAATCAGACGCCAACAAAACTACTCGTGGATGGGATGCCGACCGACAAGTAACTTTCTTACAACGCGAAAAAGAGGGGAGTGCTGATTACCGTTATTTCCCTGAGCCCGACATTCCTCCCTTTGCTTACACCTCTTCAGAAGTAGAATTAATAAAATCAACAATTCCCGAGTTACCCCAACAAGTAGTTCAGAGATACGTTGAAATGGGTTTGCCTGTTGCTGATGCCCAAACCCTGTCTAAATCTAAAGATTTTTCTGCCGGTTACGAAAAATATCTAACCAACCTCTCTGAAACCAAAGATAAAAAAACCGTTGCCAATTTGTATTTAGGAGCGTTATCCGAGTATTTAAATTTAGAAAACGCGGATATTAACCTTTCTCAAGTTAATCCTCAACACTCACAAGCTATTATTCAAGCGTTGGCCAGCAATCAAATTTCTTCAACATCAGCAAAATTCCTTTTTGTAGAAAGCTACAAATCGGGTCAAGATCCTTTGGAAATTGCTAAAAACCAAAATTTGTTTCAGGTTTCCGATATTAACCAAATAGAAGAAATAATTAGGAAAGTAATCGACACTAATCCTAAGGCAGTTTCAGATTTTCATAAAAATCCCTCTGCCATTGGGTTTTTGTTGGGCCAAGTTATGAAGGCGTCAGGTGGCAGTGCTAATCCTGTTGTAGCCAAAAGTTTGTTAGAAAAATATCTAAGTCCTTGACATTTGGTATCACTTTTTGATTAAGTATTTGTAGCTAACTTAACTGGTCAATAAACAAATATGAGACTAAATAAAAAAATGCTATTCGTACTTATTCTTATTTGTCTGTTGTTTCCGCTTACCAGTCGTGCCTTAACCATTACAACCGAGTACACTCCCCCTGTTAACTCCGAAGGCTTATATCCCACTCCAGACGATCCTAATTTCCCTCAACCGGGCAATTTTATGCGTGAAACAGTTGGATACACAGTCGATGAGGTAAACGATACGGTTAAATACTTCCGAAGTGATGAATACATGAACGAAATGCGGGCCATAAGGCGCCAGCTCCAAGAAACTTTGGAACAAAGAGATAGCAACCCCGAACTTCAGGCTGCTGTCTTTCCCGAGGTTTACGCTCGTGCCCAACTGGCAGTAAGTGCCCATCGTGACCGTTTACAAAAGATGTTGAATTTAAACTTATCTAAACCCTGGTTGAATGACGGAATCTGTGAAAATATTGACGACCCATGTCCTACTGATCCTGCCCTAAATGTTGACGAAAAATTAAAAGCTGATCTTAAGGCCTTTTTTAATACTCAGTTGATTCAATTTGAGAAATTTTCCTCTCAATTTGCTGCTGCCAAAACCATAACCGACATTCAAAAAGCCATAGACAGTGTTCAGGCCTATACTGATAACCAAATTCTTCGTGATCAGGCCAAATCGATTGCTGCGCGAGTTTTTAGTCAGCGGCTTTTGAATTTTTCCAAGTATATTCAGGATTTAGTCTTGTATGTAGATTGTTTAGCTCCTCGGCTTGGTCAGTCTGGGTTTGACATTAGCTATTACCAAAGCTATATGGCCTCAATGGGATCACGTTTTAAAACCGATTGGTATCAGACCGCTGAAATCCATGATTCTAAACGGCCTTGGGAAACTTTTAATTTTGTGCTTTTTGACGAAGCCCGCTCCAGTCGTCCTTACACTGCCCATGGCGCCAAGTGGGAATATTGGACAGCTCACAACGTTTTAAATGCTACCAACTGTAAAGGTAATACGAAGTGTAAAGAAGACACAACCATGCACATGAGAGCAGCCAAGTACAATCTTGAAGACATGTTCCATATCTTTTATGGCTTCTATGATCGAATTCAAAAGCAGGTAGCTGCCGGAAAAAAGCCCACAGACAAAACTTTAAGTGCCTGTAAGTTTCCGACTACTAGCTCCGCACCAATGGGAGGAGGATCATTTGGAGGTGGTACTAACTCAACTCCTTTCCCCTGGCCATCACGAACCAGAAGCGATAATAACTTGCTAGGAACCCCTCGTCCTTCAGTTACTAGGGCTCCGACCATCTACATTAATCCGACTGGTGCTTTGAACAACGTTGTAACAATTATTCCCTCCGTACCTTTAAGTCTCCCAACAGATTTTGTTAAACCCAATCCTACCAGTTTTCCTAACCCTGTTGTTACAACTAAACCTTCGGTACCATTTAGTATCCCAACAGATTTTGTTAGACCTACACGTAGATTTACTCGTTAAAAAAATACATGAAAATAAATACCAATCAATTAATTACTTGGACTTTAGTTACCGTAATAGTTTCATTAACCGCCAGTGTCACCAGTTCTGTTATTACCCATCGCCTTCTGGTTAATCAGTGGGCCTCAGAAAATCAGCAGGCGCAAATTTTAGCCCAACCCAATTCTGAAACAGACGAACAGGTATTGGCGGCAAGAACTTCAGCTCCGGGTAGTAGTACTAATTCAGGCACAACTCAGGGTTCGTTGATGGCCAAAATATTTGGCGGCTTAGATAATCATTTTAAGCAGGCTTTGGTTCAAATTGACGTTGAAGAGTCTGAGAATAATGGTAACTCAGGGTCTTCTGAGGGTTACCTAGATGTTTTCCAAAACCGCTAGTACAAAACGATATAATAGTTAGTGGATCTTGAAAAGTTTGAAAATAAATATCGGAGTTTAAACCCGCAACAAAAGATTGCTGTTGATACTATTGAAGGCCCGGTAATGGTTGTGGCCGGAGCTGGTACCGGTAAAACTCAAACTATTGCTCTCAGAATCGCCAATATTCTACGAATTACTCAGGCTCCCCCAGGTTCAATTCTTTGTTTAACTTTTACTGAAAACGCTGCCTTAAATATGAGGCAAAGATTAATTTCAATTATTGGACCGGCTGCCTATAGAGTTGGTATTTTTACCTTTCATTCTTTTTGTAATGAAATCATAAGTACCCATCCTCAAAGTTTTATTTTTGCCTCAGACATTAAACCTTTGGATGAACTGGAAAAAATTGAAATAATTAAATCTTTAATTGACCAGCTTCCGGTTGGAGCCCTACTTAAGCCTTGGGGCGACCATTATTACTACCAGCGTGATGTAATTGGTCGCATCAGCGACTTAAAACGAGAAAACATAACTCCCGCCTCTTTGTTAAACTTGATCGAAGCCCAATCTCATTTTTTAACAAATACCCAGTCTTTTTATTCAAAAATTAAAACGCTTCGGGCTAGTAAAGCACTCAACTCCCAAATTATTGATTTAACCACTCAGCTAATTAGCCAACCCAACCTTCCAGAATCAATCTATAATGTATTAGCCTACTACTTCAATTTGTTTCAAGAGAATAAATTCACGGAAGGTAAGGCAAAGAGCCCCGACGTCAATTTTAAGAATTTTCTAATTAGTTTTTTTGACCGTTTAGAAAAAAATATTCCCAAGCAATTAGAGCTACAAAATCTTTATTCCTGTTACCAGCAAGAGTTAGTTAAGCGTAGTCGATATGATTATGACGACATGATTTTATTCGTCCTGAATTCTTTTGAGTCCGATCCTGATTTGTTATTGGAGTACCAGGAAAAATATCTATACCTTTTAGTTGACGAGTACCAAGATACCAACGCCTCTCAAAACGCCATCATCGACTTACTATCCTCTTATTTTGATCAACCCAATCTTTTTGTGGTTGGTGACGACGACCAATCAATCTTTCGTTTCCAGGGAGCGGCAATTGAGAATATTTATCACTTTTATCTTAAGTACCTCAAACCTACAACATCATTGCCCATTGTTCTAAATAATAATTATCGTAGTCACCAGTTGATACTTGACTCTAGTAAAAGTGTTATTAATCAAAATAAATATAGAATTGCCAACTTAATTGAGAATATTGACAAGTCGCTGGTTTCCCACTCGACTTTTGATCCAACCCCTCTCAATGTTTTTGCTGCCCCCAATCCGTTTTCGGAAAACCTATATATTGTCCAGGCAATTCAAAACTTGTTAAAAGACGGAGTTAAGGCTTCAGAAATTGCCGTTTTGTTTCGGGCTAATGCTGACGTAACAGATTTAATCGAAGTTCTTTTGGCTCATAATATCGAGTTTCATCTTGAAACGGGTACTGATATTTTAACGAACCCTTATATCGCTCAACTAATAACTCTACTCAATTATCTTCAAAACCCCACTGATTCACATTTACTCTACATACTGTTAAGCTACTCCTTTCTTCGAATTGGCTTTGTCGACCTCTTTCAGCTTAATCTATATTGCCAGCGCCATCACCTAGATTTATCTGTTGTTATTTTAAGCCCCCGATTACCTGAGCCTCTAAAAACAGTTTTGAAACCAATAACTGTCAAACGCCTTGCCAATTTTCGTCGTCGAGTGGCTTTATCTCAAAAGTGGCTAACTATCTATTCGCCAGACCGGTATTTTAATCGGGTTATCCGGAAATTTGGATATTTAGCCCATATTACTTCTCAAAACAACATAGAATTAATAAATATCCTAAATTGTTTCTATCAGGAATTTAAAAAGCAAACGATAGACGAACATCATAGCTTGGCCGCTTTTCTTAACCGCCTTGGATTAATGAAAGACAATCACTTGTCTCTGTTTCCTCAACCTCTAGACTATGACTATGAAAATTGTGTCCGCTTAATGACCGTTCATAAGGCTAAAGGACTGGAGTTTGAACACGTATTTATTATTAAGTTTTTAGATAAAAAGTGGGGTAACAATCGCCACCATGATTCCTTAACTCTTCCCTGGGGATTGGTGAAAACCGAACTTGCGCTTCATCAGATTGAACAAGACAACGAAGATGAGCGTCGATTATTCTATGTTGCTTTAACCCGTGCCAAAAAACAAATATATATTACCTATCCCACTCACACCAACGCAGATCGGGAATTATTACCTTCACAGTTTTTATCCGAGGTTGACCCCCAACTCATTGAATGGATAAATGTTCCAAAATCGAACATTAAAAACGGATTAGTACAGCTATATTTGCCAACTTTACCCAAACCATTAAAGTCACCCCAAACCGAAGCCTTTTTAAAAAGCTATCTTAGTACCAGCTATCGGCTAAATGTTACTCACCTTAATTCCTACTTGAAATGTCCTCTATGTTTCTACTACCAAACTGTTTTAAGAATTCCCTCACCAAAAGATAAGTACAGCTCACTGGGGACTGCCATTCATCGCGCTTTTTCCCATTTGCTAAATAACCTTAAATCAAGCGGTAAAGTGCTTGAGTTACCACTACTGCTTAGTCGTTTCGAGCAATATTTGCTTGAGGAGAATTTAACCCAAAAAGATCAGGAGGAGTCTATTTCTCGCGGTTACCAACTAATCTCGGATTATTACAATCATTATCAGTCGGAATTAAGTCCTAATGTCATAACCGATTTTGACTTTAAGCCACTAAACGTCCATTTAGAAAACATTCCTTTAACCGGAAAAATTGACAAAATTGAGATTCTTAATTCGACCCCTAGGCCTGATGTTAATGTGGTTGATTTCAAAACCGGTAATCCGGATTCTAAATACGAAGAACTTAAGTCCGGGGGAGATTACTTTCGCCAGCTGGTTTTTTATCAAATTTTAGGTCAACTGACGCCTGACTTTAAATTCAACATAGTTTCCGGCACCATTGATTTTGTCATGCCTAGCCCTCGTACATCTAATTTTGTTAAAAAGGATTTTGTTTTTAGTTCTGATGATTTGGAAGCCGTAAAAGGCCAAATTAAGGATGTTTATCAAAAAATTCTTGCTCTGGAATTTCCCTCCTCTCCGGAGTGTAAAGACCGTCACGGGTTTCATCAGTTAGTCCAAAAATAACTCGACATTCGGCTTATCTTCGGGTAAGATTAACCCATGATTTTAGTTTATATACTTCTCTCAATTACTATCGGCTTATTAGTATTTTTTATTATTCGTCAGGGCTTTTCCAAACCTGCCGATGTATCAATAGAAATCGCCAACAAACTAAATGAACTTTTTCCCCAACTTATTAAATCAGCCAATGATAGCTTAATAACTATGGCTGATCAGAAACTTGGAGCTAAAAAAGATGAAATTAACGTAGACCTAACCAATAAAAAAGAAGCTATTGAAAAGATGATAAGTCAGGTACTGGAAGAGTTAAACCGTAATCAGAATAAACTTGAAGCTGCTGAAAAAGAAAGAGTTGGAAGCTTTTCAGCTTTATCTCAAAAACTAGATGAACAAAAGAGTCTGACTCAGCAACTCTCCGCTACCGCCGATGGCTTGAAGAAGGTTCTAAGTAATAATCAAATGAGAGGACAGTTTGGGGAAGAAGTTGCTGAAGAATTGTTAAAATCTTCCGGTTTCGTTGAAGGCATAAACTATCAAAAACAAACAACTGGCACCTCGTCTTCTCGCCCTGACATTACCATCCTCATGCCCAACGGTTTAAAAGTAAACGTGGATGTTAAGTTTCCCTACACCAACTTGGTAAAAATGACTGAAGCTGAAGACCCGGTTTTGAAAGAACAGTATTCTTCAGCTTTCCATGCCTCTGTCAAAACAAAAATTAAAGAAGTAACCACTCGGGAATATATTAATCCTTCAGATAATACTGTTGATTTCGTAGTACTTTTTATTCCCAACGAAATGATATTTAGCTACATTTACGAGAAATATTCGGACTTAAGACAGGAAGCTTTCCAGAAAAAGGTGGTTCTAGCCGGACCCTTTGGTTTCACTGCTTTAATTAGATTAATACAGCAAGCCCACGAAAACTTTCATTTTCAAAAAAACATCCAGCAAATAGTGAACCATATTAATGAGTTTCTCAAACAGTTTAACGAATACAACGAGAGTGTTACTCTGCTAGGCAATAGAATTAAATCTGTAAGTGAACAGTTTGAAAAAGTTGATACCACCCGTTCCCGCCAATTACTTCGTGTTGTTGATAAGATTAGGTTAGAAAGTTCGACTGACTCAGGTCAGACGGCTCTCGAAATTCAAACCCGATTAGATGAAATTAAATAAGCGTCAACTTAGGCTCGAACCGATTTGGGTTAAGTCAACCAGTCGTTATACTCCCTTTTTGGTTATGCTGTCGTTTTTAATGCTTTACTTAAGCTACTTTACCCCCTCCTCACCCCCAAAGGTAGCTTTCTTTTTGTGTCTATTATTTTTAACTCTAGTTTCTTTCATAAGTTTATTTCTCGCCGATAAATTATTAGTTTGGTTTGTGCCTTTTGTCATAACTTACCTTCTCAGCCTTTATCTCTTTTAACTCCTTGACATCTTTTAGCAGTCCCCCTATTATATTGCTAACATGCCTGATTTAACCCAACGCCAAATCAAAATATTAAAATGTATCGTCGAAGAGTTTATTGATTCGGCTGGTCCTGTCGGTTCTGAAAATTTAGAAAAAAAGTTTAATCTTGGAGTTTCCTCTGCCACCATAAGAAATGAGATGGCCAGTTTAACGAATTTAGGCTACCTTAAAAAAAGCCATTTATCTGCTGGTAGGGCGCCTACTTCAATGGGTCTTAAATATTACGTTCGCAATCTCATGACCCCAAAAAACTTAGCTGTATCCGAAGAAATTGGAGTTAAGGAAAAAGTCTGGGATTACCGCAACCAATTTGATGGTTTACTCAAAGCCGCCACTCGTGAGTTAGCTCAACGTACCCGCACTTTGGCCATCACTACTACTGATCAAGGTACCGTTTACAGTTACGGCGCTTCTCATCTACTTGAACAACCTGAATTTTTTAATATAGATGTTACTAAAACCATATTATCTTTAATTGATAACTCAGCTTATTGGTTTGACATTGTTGCCAAAGCCAATTCCACTGATGCCTTTTTTCAGGACGAATTAGTCCATTTGTTAATTGGAGAGGATTTGGGGGTTGAGCATCTTGAGCCGTGTGGTTTTGTGTATCAAACCTACCAATCTGGCCCTCATCAGGGTATTGTGGGGGTAGTCGGGCCTGCTCGTTTTCATTATCAACGAGTAGTTCCTGTAGTTGATTATTTTGCTCAGTTACTTTCTCAAATTAATCGATAACTATGAAGCCAAAACAAACGACCGCCGTTGCGGATACAAAGCTATCAGTGCGTCTGAATGATTTAGAAGAAAAACTTAAAAGAACACTCGCTGATTACGATAACTTAGAAAAAAGAATTGAGCGGGAACGCTTGTTATACATTACTTTAACTACTACCACCTTAGCCGCAAAATTTATTGAAGTTCTCGATGATTTATATTTAGCCAACACTCATTTAAACGATCCAGGGCTTAAAATGGCCATAGATAAATTCAATCAATCGTTAAAATCTGTGGGTGTCAGTCAAATTGAAGTCTCGCCGGGCACTGAATTTGATCCTCAAACCATGGAATGTCTTGAGGCAGTTGAGGGAGACGTTAATAAAATAGTCTCCATCCTCAAACCGGGTTATTTGTATAATGACCGTGTAATTAGACCGGTATCTGTTTCAGTAGGGAAAAACCCTTCTTCTACATAATCAATTAATATCATTATTTTTTAAATAAATTAAATAAAAACTATGTCTAACAAAATAATTGGAATTGATCTTGGTACCACTAATTCCTGTGTAGCCGTTATGGAAGGTGGCCGTGCGAAAGTAATTTTGTCCTCTGAAGGTCGTAATACTATTCCCTCAGTTGTCGAGCCGGTCAAAAAGTTGGTCGGTGATTTGGCAAAACGTCAAATGGTATTAAATCCCCACAATACCGTAAGTTCAATTAAGCGTTTAATGGGGCGAAGAATTGATGACGAGCAAGTCGTTCGGACTCAAAAAGCAGTTGCTTATAAAATAGTTGCCGGAAAAGATAAAACTGCTGTTGTTGAAATTGAAGGGAAAACCTACACTCCACAAGAAATTTCAGCCATGATACTTCAAAAAGCTAAAGCCGATGCTGAGAGATATCTGGGAGAAAAAGTAACTCAAGCAGTAATTACTGTACCTGCCTATTTTGATGATTCACAGCGCCAAGCCACCAAGCAAGCTGGCGAAATTGCCGGTCTTGACGTAAAAAGAATCGTTAATGAACCGACGGCTGCTGCCTTAGCTTACGGATTGGATAAAAAACAAAAGGGAGTTATTGCTGTCTATGATTTGGGTGGTGGGACTTTTGATATTTCAATACTAGAAATTGGTGATGGTGTTTTTGAGGTAAAAGCAACCAATGGCGACACCTTTTTGGGAGGAGATGATTTTGATCATCGTATAACCAACTGGTTACTTGAATCATTTAAAAAAGAGCAAGGAGTCGATTTATCCGCCGATCCTCAGGCCTTACAACGAATCCGTGAAGCCGCTGAAAAAGCCAAAATTGAGCTATCTTCAACCGCGGAAACTGAAATAAACTTACCTTTTATTACTCAGAAGTCAGGCTCACCACTACATCTAACTGTTAAGCTGACTCGTTCTGAGCTAGAAAAGCTAGTTGATGACCTGATTGTTAAAACCATAGAACCTGTTAAAAAGTGCCTGTCTGACGCCAAGCTTACCAAAGAAGACATTACCGATATTGTTATGGTTGGTGGTATGACCCGTATGCCTAAAGTGCTAGAAGTCGTTTCGAACTTTTTTGGAAAGGAGTTAAACACTACGGTCAATCCTGATGAAGTTGTGGCTATTGGTGCGGCTGTTCAAGGAGCCGTATTGACTGGTGAAGTAAAAGATGTCGTTTTACTTGACGTTACCCCCCTTACTTTAGGGATTGAAACCGCCGGTGGGGTGAAAACTCCCTTAATCGAACGCAATACCACAGTACCTACGCGTAAATCGCAAGTGTTTACCACTTATTCTGACAACCAACCTCAAGTGGAAATAAATGTCCTCCAGGGTGAGCGTCCAATGGCCCAAGACAATAAATCGCTGGGGCGTTTTATACTTGATGGCATTCCGGCTGCCGCCCGTGGTACTCCTCAAATTGAGGTGACCTTTGACATTGATAGCAACGGAATTCTTTCAGTCTCCGCCAAGGATAAAGGAACCGCCAAAGAACAAAAAATTACCATCCAAAATGCGACTAATTTGTCTGAGGAAGAGGTAAATAAAATGAAACAGGAAGCTGATATTCATGCCAAAGATGACGAAGAAAAACGGCAATTGGCCGAATCTCGTAATCAACTGGATGCTACCATTTTTGCCTCTCAAAAAACCATTACCGAAGCCAAGGATAAAATTAAATCAGAAGACAAAGCTAAACTAGAAGAAAAAATTAAACAAGGGCAGGAAATATTAGCTAAACCTGATGTTAAAAAAGACGAGTTTGATAAGTTT
>Ga0172379_10001059_pt1 | contig 59183 bp, 58 predicted proteins | sample GrowelOW334metaG_FD_119756 | JGI IMG/M metagenome (GOLD analysis project Ga0172379, IMG submission 119756) | Groundwater microbial communities from an aquifer near a municipal landfill in Southern Ontario, Canada - Groundwater well OW334 metaG | ecosystem: Environmental > Aquatic > Deep... | reverse complement strand
GTCAAAGGAGGTCAAGCGGCTTATACAACCAGGAGGTTGGCTTAGAAGCAGCCATCCTTTAAAGAAAGCGTAACAGCTCACTGGTCAAGCTGCTCGGCACCGAAAACTTACCGGGGCTAAGCATGGTACCGAAGTCGCGGACTGGATTGTCCTTCGGGACGATCCATTGGTAGGGGAGCATTCCAATCGCAATGAAGCGGAAGGCGTGAGCCGCCGTGGAGCGTTTGGAAGAGAGAATGTCGGCATAAGTAGCAAAAAGAAAGGTGAGAATCCTTTCCACCATAAACCCAAGGTTTCCAGGGCAACGTGAATCGTCCCTGGGTTAGTCGGTCCTAAGGCGAGGCCGAAAGGCGTAGTCGATGGACAGCAGGTTAATATTCCTGCACTTCCATACGTTTTCGATGGAGTGACGCATCGTACAATTGGTCGAGTCTCCTGGAATGAGACTTCGGGCGCTTGGGGGAGGCTGATTGGGAAATCCGTCAGCGGAATCCTCTGGGTGATCGCAAGATCTGCGAAAGCAGGACAAGGATCGAAAGCGTGGTGCCTAGAAAAACTTCTAGAGCTAAGCGTGTGGAAACCGTACCAGAAACCGACACAGGTGGGTGGGCATAAGTGTGCTAAGGTGTACGAGAGAACCCGTGTTTAGGAACTCGGCAATACAACGGCCGTAACCTAGGGATAAGGCCTTCCTCCAGCAATGGAGGACGCAGCTAAAGACGCAAACCGACTGTTTACCAAAAACACAGCTCCCTGCGAAACCGCAAGGTGAAATATAGGGAGTGATGCCTGGCCAGTGTCAGAACGTCAAGCAGAGAGGTCATCTCGCAAGAGGGCAGCCTTGAAGCTAAGCGCTGATGAACGCCGGCGATAACTATAATCGTCCTAAGGTTCGCCGCATTTTCGAAAGAAAGTGTGGCGAAGGACTGGGACGATTATGGCGAAGATATAGGTAACACAGAAGCTGCCTCGATCCGCAGTAATGCGAGATCGGTCTATAAACACATGACTATATGCTGGAAACCCGCGCCATCGGGTAATCAGCAGGGAAGGTCCGACGTTCGTCGGACCCCCTCAGAGACCAAACGTCGTGCCCGAGCTCAGCTCGGTGAAGATATGGTCCTTCGTTCAGGAAACGAAAAGCGAAATTCCTTGACGGGTGAGTTCCGTCCCGCACGAATGGCATAACGAGTTTGCGACTGTCTCAACATGGGACTCGGTGAAATTGCAAGTGGGGTGAAGATGCCCTGTACGCGCAGTCAGACGAAAAGACCCCGTGAAGCTTTACTACAACTTGATATTGGGTACCGGTTTAGAATGTTCAGTGTAGGTGGGAGCCGCAAGGCGACAATGAGACACCACCCTTTTTCTATCGTTACTCTTACCGTGGACCATGAATCTGGTTCGCGGGACAGTGTCTGGTGGGTAGTTTGACTGGGGCGGTTGCCTCCTAAAAAGTAACGGAGGCGTTCACTAAGGTCAGCTAGGCGCGGATGGAAATCGCGCTGATTCCGCAATGGGAAAAGCTGGCTTAACTGCAAGACCAACAAGTCGAGCAGATACGAAAGTAGGACATAGTGATCCGACCGTACGATATCGGACGGCGGAAGCTCATCGGACAAAAGCTACTCCGGGGATAACAGGCTGATCGGGTCCAAGAGTCCACATCGACGACCCGGTTTGGCACCTCGATGTCGGCTCATCGCATCCTGGGACTGGAGAAGGCCCCAAGGGTTAGGCTGTTCGCCTATTAAAGCGGTACGCGAGCTGGGTTCAGAACGTCGTGAGACAGTTCGGTCTCCTGTCTACTGTGCGCGTGGAAAGTTGCGAGGGCGATTCTCTAGTACGAGAGGACCGAGAATCACGAATCTCTGATGCACCAGCTGTTCTACCAAGGGCACTGCTGGGTAGTCACATTCGGAACGGATAAACGCTGAAAGCATCTAAGCGTGAAGCCGTCCTCAAGATTAACTTTCATTAAGGACCCTTCTAGACCAGGAGGTTGATAGGCGGTAGGTGCACGGGTCGCGAGACCTTTAGCCAAGCCGTACTAATAGTCCAATGCTTCGACCTTCCGGGACAGCGCCGCGTGTTCTGATGCAAATCAGAATTTACGCGGAAGCCGGATACGTCGGTGTACGAAAATAGCTCGCAGGAAGCTTTGTCTTGCACATATCACAGACGGATCGTTTCGTAGTAGTGTTCTCGGTGCGTTGCTGGTGGGGTTACACCCGTTCCCATCCCGAACACGGCAGTTAAGACCACTAAGGCCAATGGTACTTGGACCCATCCCGGTCCTGGGAGAGTAGGATCGTGCCGGGAACACTGCTACGAAGCGAGTGAATCAGAAATCAGCCCAAAAGGCTGATTTTGTGTATGTTGAAGGCCGTGAGCTTTGACGAATGCGCTAGCCTGTGCCAGTGTGTTTGAGGATCTACGCGTGAAAGGGTGGGGAAATGCAAAACGATGCCAACAGAATGCTGACGGCAAGCCATCTATGTTTTTCCGTGATGGATCACCTGAGAAGGGGGTATCAATTTGAGCTTACTCTTCTTGAAATGGTATTTCTGAAGCGCATCTGTACGGAGATCGTTGAGATGAATCAGTCTATCTTATCCATTGAGAGCCTGGACTATATCTGGTCTTTTCCAGAGGCGCTCTGGCGTTTTCTCGGGGAGTATTACCAGGTGGATATCGTAGGATTCTTGCATGGTCCATTTTCTCGTGTGGCGAATCCCAGGGAACTTATCGAGCTCATTCGAGACCGATATCGTCCAGAAGAGGAGGGGATCGAACCCGCGAGTGAGCTTATCAGGCGCGAAATTCAGCACTGAGAATCTGCCCCACGCGCCCTCTGCCCGCTGTTTTCCACGGCGGCTTTTCTTTTTCAGGCGGAAGCATGTACCATTCTGGTATGAAGCCCAAAACTCCTTTCAAGTCTGACAAATACAAGAAAGCGCGTGGTGGGTATTCGCGCTTGCTGGATATTGGGTGCGCAAAATGCGGCGCGCATCTTTGTTTTTACCAAAAGGACGGTCCTGGGATGTTGAAACGCATGTATCTTGATCGTATTTTTGATGATCCGACATGGGCTGGGCTCCAAAGTCTTGGCTTGAAGGAAGTGCCACAGTTTACGTGTGGATCATGCAAGACGTCGATTGGCGTGCCCATGAATTACGAAAAAGAGAACCGTTTGGCGTTTCGGTTGTTTCAGGGCGCGGTCACGAAAAAGATCGTGAAGTCGCCACGGTGACAGTGATCAGTCCAAAAGGCTGATTTTTGAATGGATTGTTGTCATCTTTTTCGACACACAAGACCCAAGGCAGATGGCGATGCGAGATAGCCATCCCAGTAGGGCTTTCCATATTTTTGTATTCCTTCTTCTGAAACAAAGGGTTTTAGCCAATAGCTGATCTCCATTCCGGCGGCTAGGATGCTGTTTTTATATGCTTGTGCAGACCAGTAATAAAAATCAAATCCGTATATCGTGCCATCAAATTTTTTATGGTGACAGCGCAATATTTCGCCGTCTTGAAGATTCGTCGTGCGACCGGAAAGTGAAGTCACGTGATTTCCATAGCGGAATATATTTGAGATAAGAATATCTGGGTGAGGAATAATGGCGACGAATCTTCCTTTGGATTTCAAATGCTCACGAATAGTGAGACATGCTTCGTGCAAATCTTTTTTTGATGCAGAGTAGTTGAGTGCGTAAACAGAGGAGACTACGTCGAATTGCTGGCAGAGCCTTGCTGTACGCATATCACCGACGTGGTACGTGACCCCTTGCGGAAGCAGGACTTCCTGTTTCCGAGCAAGATCTATAAGAGCAGTCGAAATATCGATACCGACAGCTGTTTGCGCACCCCAGGTTTTGAGATAACGAGTGAAATAGCCGTCTCCGCAACCAAGGTCGAGAACTGTATGACCCGCAACATCGCCAACCATGCGTTTGAGCATGGGGAGGCGAATATAGTGTTTTTTGTCTGTTGGAAATTGTGAGAAATCAGAAGCAATGACATCGAATTGCATACGAAGTTGAAAGAAGGGCGATGATCGCCGAATGGAATAAGGGAAAACAAAAAACCGACGCACTTTGGCATCGGTTTTGGCTATGGGGGAGGACGCGCGTGAGCAGGAAAGGAGGGTGTTGGTTTGGGGATTGGCCCGCTGACACTCAGAGCATGTTCGTGAAAAATGCTTTGCTTACCGATACGAGTACGAAATAATCCCATCTTTGATAAAATCTTTATAACTAAAGGAAGCTTTGAGTATTGTGAGTTCTGTGTGAGAAGAATGTATTATAGCCAGACGAATCGACGATATCAAGAGTTTGTACGTTAATATGTCATGAAGCGTATAACTTTGCGTTTTACCTCTATGCCAAACGAACTGCATTTGCAGACAATCCAGGATTATCTTTGCATTCACGATGAGCCAGAGCCAGCTGATGCGATATTTATTTTTGGAAGCGTGCTCCTTCCTCCGGTGTGGGAGCGCGCGGCAGAGCTGTATCATCAAGGTTTTGCGCCGCTCATCGTGACCACGGGCTATGCTGGACCCAGCGCGCAGAAGTTGGGGATTGCCTCTGAGGGCAGTTTTCTCGCCGAAAAATTGATGACGCTCGGTGTTCCGTCGCGCGCGATCATCGTGGAAGAAAAGTCGTCAAACACCTTGGAAAATGTGACGTTTGGGATGCGCGCGTTGAAGGAGCGCGGACTGTCCGTGCAAAAACTGCTCCTTGTGGCAAAGCCTATGCACATGCGGCGATGTGTCGCGACGTTCGCGAGGCAATTCCCAGACGTGACCACGTTGAGTTGTCCTCCGGTACTTACCCTCGCACAGACGGTTGACCGTCCGTACGAGGAATTCGTGGATCGAGTTGCGGGCGAGGTGGAGCGCTTGGAGAGATATGCAGGCCCAAACGGCTCCATCAAGCCGCAAGCGATTCCAGATTCCGTCCGGCAAGCCGTCGCAAAGATAAGAGAGGCGGCTTGACGTCGTCACCCTTTTTAATGAATGCTTCTGCGCATTAAGGCAAATATTATTGCGCATCAACTCTTGCGTACATCGCGGGGTCTTCTTTTTTGACACGCGCTAAAATGTCTTCTGAGCGCTTGAGAACATGAAATTCGTCATCTGCTTCTTGGATTTTCCCGGAAACGCCTGCGATGCCGAGAAGTACGAGTGCATTTGCGTCTGACATGTCGTCATGTTCTCGAAAAAAGCGCATGGCTTGTTCAAAAGGGATCACGATTTCGCCGTTAGTGATGTGACGAGCTGTGAGCAGGCTGTGTTCAATGTCGCCGGTAAGCAGTCCTTCAAGGATCGTTTCCGCTTCTTTGGAATGAGCGAGCGTTTCGTCGTTATTCTCGTTTTGCATATTATTTGTGTGAAATACAGGTGATCTTTTAGAAAAGATATCAGGTGGTTTTCTTTGTGTACATGGTTGGTTCATCACAAATAAAACCACGACCTTGCGGGTCGTGAGTGTCGATGAGGCGCTGGAGCTTAGCGCCTACACCGGGACAAAGGTGTCGAGGTTAGGGGCCTCGGATTTCTCGATGGCGGAGATCTTCGCGTTCATCTCCGCGACAAAGGTGCTCAGGTGGCGGAAGCACAGGGCCTTGAACACGGCGTACTCGGCTTGCTTGTCGTCCATGGTCCACAACTCGTCGTCGCGTTCCACGCCGAGCTCGAACCGCTTGCCCATGTTCGTCACGACGATCGTGTGATTTGCGCCCTTGGCATCGGACATGAGGACAAGACGGTGGCCGTCTCCGAGTGCGAGGAAGGTCGCGGCAACCGGGACCTGGGCTCCAACTCCCGAGTTTTCGCACGAGCGGGCCGTGTGTACCGTCATGTTGGGGAACGGCCTGCTTATTGCGCGGAAGATGACGCGGTACCTGCATGCCTCCAGGAAGTCCAGCAGGCGCTGGAGCCTTTTGGCCTGGTTCTCGTCCACGGTGAGTTCACTGCCATCCGAATTGACCCACTCTTCTTCTCCAAGCGAGCCCATGCACATCTTCATCCTCGTGAAGCATGTCTGGTCCAGCATCCTGTCGAAGGACAGGTCGTGATTTCCGTCGCGGAGCCGAATCCCGTCCGGCTCGACAGTATACTCGGTCACGGAAATGAGCGTCCGCACGCCGTTCGGATACAGGTAGAAGAGCTCCCAGAACTTGTCGCCAGGCTTGAGGGGCTTGTCCATGGATACCATCCTGCCTCGGGGGTTTGATTGTCCGAAGCGGGGAAAGCTCATCATGAAAAGAGGGCATTGTCAAGGGAAAATGGCTCAAATATTGCAAAAAACGCCTGTTTCTCCTAAGCTTTGTCCACGGACGGAGGAACCCATGCGAATCTCGATCTTTGTGGTGCTCTGTTGCGCCCTTTTCGGCTGTTCTGGGCATATCCTCATCCCCGGCAGGGACGAAAATCGTGTGTGTCTGCAGGGCGTGTGTATGCCATATCTGAACCTTGAGGTTGTCGTGACCACGGATCGTGCGCGCGAGTTCACGATCCTGCTCCTCAACCCGCACGACGAAGAGGATTGCGACGACGAGACAACCGGGAGCGGCACGCACGCCTTTCTCTGCTACTATCGTACGCCTGGCCTTGTGCCGCCCTTCATCTTCGTAGTGACGTCTTCTCCTGCACGCGAGCCAAGCCAGAGCACGTGCGCCCTGGATCCGCACAGGGTATCTGTTCAGCGATTGGACACGCACGAGCGATTTGACGTCCATCGCGTACGCACCGAAACAGGCGTCTGCCTGTACGAAGCGCGACGACGCACCTCAGAAGACGCCGGTCTACCTGCGCGCTCCCCATAAAAGGGAGTGCGATTTTTTTATCCCCACGTTATCCTCTTGACACATCGTCTAAAAAATGGAACGCAGTAGAGAGAAGGGAGCTCTCGATGAAGCAAAATCAGCTCTTGTGGGTGTGTTGGTATGCGATGGTCGCCGCATTCTACGGCTGTTCCGTAGAGGCGAATGCCGTGTACCGCTGTACCGGCCGTCTTGATGGAGGCGTGTGCGACACACCCTGTGTTTCGACCGACGCCTCCGTGCCTGACGATACGCGATACGTGGTACGTGATGCGGGATCTGCAATGCGTGATGCGCGAACCGACACGGGTCGTCGTGACACACCCCGCGAGATCGCACCTCCTCCCACAGAGCCGTACGTTTCCGTGCTGGAGACGTCGACGTGTAGTAGCCGCAGACTTGGCTTGACCAATGACTTCGCAGAATATGCACGCATTGGCATGACCGTCTGGCACCTCTGCTACGAGACGCCGGAGGAAAGCAACGGAGGATCATCAGACGGCGCGTTTCGCCCGATTCGCGTGCGGCTGGTTCACTATGACCTCACGCGCCAGGGCTTGATCGAGGATGCGATCGTGATTGCACCTCGCGAGCAAGGCTCCTGGTCTGCCAATCTCATGATGGCCGCCTCGTCCGGCTTCCCCGCGCTCTTCAACCTCGCACTCATCCGTCAGGACGGAGAAACGCGCTGGGCTGTGGACGCGCAGAACAGGGGAGCAAGCTCCCTTGCGCTCGTGGGCCGCCTTCGCCTCTGGCGGGTGTCAGAAGACGGCACGCAAACTGCAACCGCGATCTCGTACCTCTGCCAAGTCGAGGAAGACGCGGGCGAAAGCCAAGCCTCCTTCTTCGTGCCACAGACCTTCTGCCCGGCAACCTCATCGCCCAGCGCCTGCGGCTTGCCGTCCACCGTGACCTGTCGCCCTGTGTCGCACTGACACCCCTCCGCAACTCTGCGGAGATTTTTTTCAAACACGGTGCTCCCTGAGACCGAATGAGACCTGACCCCGATTTTCCTTCTGCGAACGTCAAATCGTCTGTGGGTTGAGCGTTGAAAATGATTTTTTGCGTCAAAAAATCAAACCTGACCCCAATGGTGGCACGATGGTGGTACCAAAAAAACTCCGGCCAGGAATGGTCGGAGGGAGAGGAGCCTACGGCTCGGCGAGCCGGCAGTCGTGCTCGACTGGGGCGCAGGAGGCGAGGGAGACGGGGGCGGTGCAGTCGAGGTTGGGGCGGAAGAAGGAGCGCGAGGCCACGGCGTTGTTGCGGCTGGCCGGGTCGCGGCAGAGGAGCGCGGGGGCGGCGACGGTCTGCGTGCCATCGGCGTTCACGCGCCAGACCTGCATCTGACCGTTCAGCTCGAGCGCTCCGTTCGGCAGGACGTTCTCCTGCACGGCGTAGAGGTAGTCTGCGGCCATGCCCGTGCGGATGTTGCCCGCATTGAACGTGGCCGGACGACCGTGGGGGAGCGCGATCAGAAGGTTCGCGGTCCACGGATTCGCTGTGCGCGGCGCGTCCACGGCGCCGACTTCCTGGTACGCGCGCAGGATGGTGTTGTACCAGTAAAAGAGCACACGGCTCGAGCGAGGCCGCTGGTCTGGGGGGAGCGAGGAGGTGTCTGTGGACGGCGTGCGGTAGCAGAGGTGCCACACGCTCAGGCCGTCCCTGGCATAGCCCACGAACGTGTTCGTGGCCGCCATGTTCCTCCCGTGGCATTGTGACGCAGAGATCACCTCCGCGTGCACAGTCTCGAGCCGGTCGGCTTCCTCGCCGGTCGGGGCATCCGCAAAGTCGTGGGGATCGCGACGGATGTACACGTCCGGGCTGTCCGTGGGGATGGCGTCGCTCTGCGAAGACGCGGCATCCGTTGCGGACGTGCGAGCGTCCGCATTGGTTCGCGCGTCGATCGCGGGCGAAGCGTCCTCGGTTCCCTCCGTTCGAACGCCGCTGTCTTCATTTGCGTGCGTGGGCTCGTTGGGCTGGCGGCTCGCGTCCGTGCTGGCGTCCTCGACCGAGGGGCGAGCGCTCTCGCGGAGCTGGCTCAGGTCTGTCTCGGGCATGTCGAGATTGAAGGTGATCTCGCATCCGAGTTCGCAGACCCCCATGAAGGCGCAGGCAAGGAACAGGCTCTGGGAACGGTTCATGACAGACCTCTAAGGCTTGCGCACGCTCAAAACCAGCCGTCCAAAGCACGTATTACTTTAGCCGGATATTTTGAAGTTTTTGGAAAACGTGTCTCAAGCCTCCTTATACTGCGTTCCAAAAATCAGCCCTGTTGTCAAGGGCTGATCCTGTGGATAATCGGGTTATGATTCGTTGGTTTCTGTGGGCTCTGCTTGCTTCTGAAGAGCATCAAGCCGTGAAAGGAGCGCGTCTGTCTGGTCAAATTTTTTGAGAAGTTGTGTTTTGGTGGCTGGATCGACGTCAATAGTTTGGTTGGTGACCAGAGGATTTTTAGTAATGCTCTGTTCCAGAGCAAAGCCTTTTTCCTGAAGGTCGGCGATCTGTGCGCGTACTGCTTCCAGACGCTTTGCATCGTCTGACGGAGGGAGAACCTCTGTGAGGGGAGTTTCTACTGAAGCGAGAGGATCTGGCAGGGAGTCCTGTGCGTTTTGTGTTGTGGTATTTGTTGTAGACATATGCTGTTAGTGTCCAATGAGCACATCAGAGACTTCGGCAATGGCGCCAATCATATCAATGCTCGTTCCAACGGATTTTGCTTGAGTTGAGTATTTTTCGCCAGCAGTACCACTGCCACGCATCGTTCCTCCACCGCTATAATCGCCACCTGCAAATCCAGAATCAACATGCCCGCCCTCAATGCCTTCCGCGGCGCTTAGCAATGATTGGCCGGCGCCTAATTCATCCACATGATTGATGCCGTTTGCCTGGTCTTTTTTGAGAGAGGCTTGATAAGCTTGGCTTAAGCGACCGACCTCTGCTTTTGCATTTGTGAGTTCTTTAGAAAGAGCCTCAAGTTCCTGCGCCCCGGCTTCCAAACGCTGTGAGGCGCTATCCATCTCGCGCGCAAGCGCTTGCTGTTTGTCCCTAAGATTGAGCCGTTTAGTTTCTTGTTGCGCTTGTTCAGCTTCCAGCCGTTGTTTTTCGGATTCTAAGGATTTTTGTTCTGTTTTGAGCGTTTCGATTTTTTCTTGTTGTTCTTTTGTGGGCGATGCGCCTGCATTCCCGGTTAGAGCGGCAATCTCCGCTGTCACGGCATTGAGACGTGAAGCAACACCGCTCAATGAGACATTGGTTGCCTCTTGTTTCGCCACAAGACCCTGCTCTTCTGTTTTGAGGGCCATCAGCTCTTCGGCTTGTAAGCCGATTTTATGAGACTGCTCACTTAATGCGGTTGTTTTGTCTGTAAACGTCGCGCGAATGCGTGTTTCTCGTGTCATGGCATCCAATAAACCACCCATGACTTTCCCGTGCTCGCTCGGTGTTTTTTGTTGCTCCGCAGTCACGGCCGCGAGTTTTTGTTCGTAGGTGGTTTGTTCCTCTTGGATCTTTGCTCTCTTTTGCCGTGAGTCTGCTGTTGCTTGCGCCCATTGCTCCTTGGTTTTGCTCATGGCTCGTTGCACACCTTTGCTATTCAATACTTCGGTCGTCGAAACAGGAGCCACTGCTTCTGCTGTAACAGCCTTTGTCTCGATCACCACAGGTGCTTCCACGGTTTTTTTCGTGTCTTCCGTAGGTTTTGCCTGCGTACTCGCTTCTTGAATGGCTGGTGTTGCGGGAGATGGCTCAGCAACGCTTGTTTTTACCTCTGGCTCGCTTTGCATCTCTTTTGTAACGGCTTCAACCTCTTGTTGGATCACTGTTTCTAATGACTGGATAGAGCGTTCTGTGAGGGAGTGTGTCTTACTGTAATTCTCAAAAAGCCGCTCCACGAGCTCTTCCATTTGTTGTTTATAGGCATTGAATTCCGGTGTAGCTGAGGTGTGAGACCAGGCAACCAATGCCTCTTGGTAATCAGAGAGAGCTTTTTGATAGGCTTCGAGTTCTGTTTTGATTTTTTCAAGTTGCTCGCGAGATTGCCCCCGTTGTTCTGTGGTCTCTTTTTGCTGTTCCGTTGGAGATGGTGTTCGCGTGGTGGTTTCACCGCCAAGAAGTTGCATAATGCTCTCCATGCGGGTTTTTATCACGAGCATCTTTTGTTTGAGGCCTTCCAGTTCTGCTCGTGCTTGATCATCCATTGTGACATCTCCACCCTTGGTAAGAGGGTTGTTTGTCATCCAATCTTCAAGAATATGCGTTTTTTCTTGGAGATTTTTAATTTCTTTCACGAGCGCGGCTTGGCGTTCTGATCCTTCCTTGGGTTGCGCCACGGGTGTTTCGACTTTTGGCACGATGCGCTCGGTTGTTGTTACGGGCGGCAAAGACGCTGGTATGGTTTCTGTTGTTGGAAGAGGTGCGGTTTCAGCAGTGGGGGGAGTCATAGATAAGAAAAGAAATTTCTTTTCTAGTATAGAGGATAAACATCATCTAGAAAAATGCGTGGAGAATTGCTATCATGGTTTGCATATGGACACGAATGTCGCATCTCCGGCTGTTCAAGGAAGCGCTCCTTTAGATTTAGATGCATTGGAAAAAGAATTGGCCGCACTCCAAGCGGAATACAAAGTTTTACGTGATCAGACAACTTCGACGATCAACGCAGGGGTTGCGCGTTCAGATCAACGGCACATAGAAGACATCAAAAAAAAGCTAGGATTAGCTTCATAGACTGTCATCTTGCCATGTTTCCCGGCTGGGCATAAGATCCGTCCGGAGGTGTTTGCGATGGCTCTTTCCGTACCGTCGTTTCGGGATATCCTCGTGGCCGGCCATGGACCGCGTGAGGAGCTGGATGCTCTGTCCATCCTCAGCCTGTTCGTGGACATGTCGCAGGCTGTAATCACGCCCTGGTACAAGCTTCGCCTGGACGGAGACGCGGATGCGGACGCCATGAAGGAGCGGTTTGCGGTGATCGCGAGCCAGGATACGGTTCGTCTGAGCGCAAGATTCCAGCCGGCACAACGCAGGTTTGCCAACATGCAGGGCACGTCTGTGGCAGATGGCAAGGGCCTGCACGACCAGGGGCCGGTGATCGGGGGCGCGAGTCTCTACGGCGGTTGGAATCGTCGTCCGCTCGCCATGCACGTGCTCGACGGCCCGAGCTGGTTTGGTGAGGACGTCACCTTTGCTCTGGTGAGCATTTCCGTGGGGCCGAGTATCTACGGAAATCGGGTGAAGCTCGGGTCTGGAGCCAAGGTGTTCCGCACGGTGCTTGGCCATGACGTCAAGGTGAACGGCAACTCCTACGTGAGCGGTTCTGTGATCGGGGAGGGGTCGCGCATTTGCCCTGGATGCGTTCTCTACCAGGAGCCCAAGGTGGCGGTGGATAGCATCAAAATCCCGGACTTTCGCACGGGTCTGTACGGCGAGCCTCTTGTGTACGATACCGGACGTAAGCAGTTCGGGTGTGCACTGCCGCCGTACACGGTCGTGGGCGCGAACACGGTCATCTTGCCTGGCGTGATCCTGACAGAGCCTGGCATCGTGATTCCTGATGGGGCGCTGGTCAAGCCCGGAATCTATGACCGGAGTGCGATCCTTCGCATGTACGGTGACGATCTCTAACGGACGCTCGCAACTGCGGGCGTGTTTTTTTACAGAGAGGCTATGGGTTTTTTGTTGATCGAGAGCAGGTCGCGAATCGTGTGTTTGCTGATACCGCCAAGGAGATAGAGCGCAAGGAGATACACGACAGGCGCTGTCAGGATCGGAATGCCGATCCAGAGATCACGCAAGAACCAAAGGATTATACCCATGATGCAAGACGCGCCCACTGCGGCTGAAGGAATTCGGAGAGGCAGACGAATCGGAACTTCGCGGTGCGTGATCCAGAGATTGGAGATGCTGATGGCAACTTCAGAAAAAACCGTGAGCCAGGCCGCGGCCCACATGCCGTAGATAGGAATGAGGAGGAGGTAACCAGCGAGCGTTAATAAAGCCACGATGATATAGGCTGGAAGCATCTTGCGCTGTTTATCAATCGCAACAACGACGTGGGAAATCACCGTGTTGATGTAGATAACGGCTACGGCAAGAATGAGAACCTTCAATACGTCACCGGATGCCGTAAATTCCCTCCCTGCCACAAGTCCAAGGATCGGTCCGCCGAGCACGATGGTTCCTGCGATGAGTGGCGCGATCAAGAGGATCATGACCTCGAGGGAGTGCGTGATAAGTATTCCAAGTTCCTTTCGTTGATTTTTTCGCCATGCATGCGCAAGAACAGGCAGAAGAACGCCCGCGTACATAAACGGAACGGTGATAAGAAGCTCGAGCACACGATAAGCCGCGCCATACACGCCGACCTCGGCAAGCGGGCGAAAACGCTCGAGGATCAAGGTGTCAGCTTTGTAGTAAATGACATTGAAAATAATCGATACGCCAACAGGCCAGGAGCGAATGAGCGCGATTTTCCAAAACGCCGTATCCCAATTCCAGAAAAAGTTGCCGTAGGACCGGGCCGCAAGAATATTAAAGACAAAGACGGTCAGGGAACTGAATGAGATCATCCACATGAGCGGCACAAGTCCAAGTCCGTATTTGTGAGCAACGTAAAAGCCTGCGAGAAGCACGACGCGGCCGACATTTTCAGCAACGGCGCTCGCGGTCATGCGTAGGTGTTTTTGTTGGACGCCTATCACCACCTGGTTGATGCCGGGGAAGATAAAGGAGCCTGCGAGAGCGAGGATGGTGAGTTTGAGCGCCAGCGGATAGGGGAGCAGAAAAGCAACCGTTGGGGCGAGGATTCCGAGGACAACAAAGGCAACGACAATACGTAAAGTGAAAAGCGCAGACACGCAACGTCTTTCATAGGCAGGATCGTCTGCGTGCTCGCCAAGCAAGGCAATAAATGTCACGTTCAAGCCCATGTCTAAGAGCAGAGCAAAGATCTGCAAATAGGCCATGGCTGTGGAGTACGCACCAAAACCCGCTTGACCAAGCTCGCGCGTCAGCATGCCAATGATAACCACGCCTAATGCCGTGGAAACAACCTTCCCCAATACCTGGATCACGGTATTTTTCGCCAAGCTTCGTGCAAGTGACATAGACGTTCGTATAATATAGGGAAACGAACAATGACGAAAGGTTTGGCAAAGAGTTGTAAATTCGTTATCATGATGAAACACATATAAATATGTTTGAATCATTTTTAGATAAGTTTCGTTCCAAACCAAAGGAAACACCACGTAAGCCAGAGCCAGCTCCACGAGCTGCGCCTAAGAACATGCCCAATACGCCTGCCACCAGAGCGGCGATGCGCACGCAGTTGCTTGGGTCGCTTGAAAGTCCTCCGGCACAAAAGAGCAAAGGCGTAGAAGCAAAGGCGTTAGATCCAAGAAAGCGTATTTATCGAGAGATTGGTCCTGATGGTACGGTGCTCTATACAAATGAACCAACCGGTTCTGTTCGAGAGCAAAAAGCGCCAGAGCCGCTCAAGGCTAGGCCGATGGTTGAGGTGTTAGGTAGTATGCTTGAGGAGGCGAATATGCAAGCGGTAAATGCAGAGCGACTGGCTCGTGAAGCGGGGTCAAGATCACCTGCGGAGATGACGCTGATCGGTACGCACGGAATGGATTTAGGACAAGCGACAAAGCAGGCGCAGGCGAAATATCGAGAGATGGCTAAGCGAGATAAGCAAGAGGCGAAGAAACAAACAGAAAAGGCGCAGATACTCAAAGAAGGTTTGGCAAGTCTTCGACAAAATAAGCCTGTAGAAGATTCGCGCTTTAAAGATGTCATAGACGAGGAATTTATTCGTGTGGAGAGTCGTTTGCTTGATTTGATGGATGCCGCGCAAAAGAATCCTGCCAATAGACAATTGCAAGCTGAAGCAAGACAGCTTACAGAAACGAAGATGACACTCGCAGATATTTTGAAAAGACTGTAATGCTTTGGGGAGTCTTTTGCATGGATGTTACAAAACGGTTTGAAAGCGGTATTGTTCCTTGAGGCATTATGCGTTCGCAGAAATTTTTGCGTATTTTCTGCACGGTCACAGCTCTGACCCTGGTGTTTTCGTTTGTTCAACCTGCGACGTCCATGGCCGCGGCTGTTCCTGCGTATGATGGGCTGGTTGTTTCTGTGAGTGCGCCGCCATCATTGGCACCGGGCGAATCCAATCAGGTGCTGGTGATCATGAAGAATATTGGCACCACAACATGGGTGAATAAGGGGAAAAATTACGTTTCTTTGTATCATTGGAATCCTGTGACAAAGAAGGAGGCGCCAAGTGCTGTGAGTTCTGCCTCCTGGTCAAGCACGGTCCAGCCTTCATGGTTGCCAACCGCGAGCGTTAAGCCTGGGCAAACCGTTCAATTCGCATTTCCTGTTCGTGCACCCTCTGCAGGGGGAAGATATCACGCGGATTTTGTGTTGTGCGCTGAAAATATCGCGTGGATGAAGAATAGCAAATTTTCGCTAGATTTAGAGGTAAAAGGCAGTTCTGCTGTCGCGAATACGCCTGGAGTATCTGCGCCGTCGTCTTCTCCTGCAGCGCCGAGCGTCGCCGCACCGGCTGTTGAGGTCAACACGGACTGGTCAGCTGAGCTTGTTGGTGGGCTTGGGGCGTTATATCAAATCGATGCAGGAAGTAACTCCATGGTGGAACTGTCCTTTAAAAATACGGGAAAAAACACCTGGACCAGTAAAGGCGCAAACTTTGTTTCATTATATGCCACGCAGGGGACCAAAGAGCGTGAAAGTCTTTTCCGTGATTTGAGTTGGAGGTCCAAAGCGCAGGCAGGCGTGCTCTTGGAAAATGAGGTGAAGCCCGGGGGTATCGGTCGTGTGCGATTTGAATTGCGTGCTCCGTCTGCGCCAGGAAGCTATCGAGAAACATTTACGCTTGCCGCAGAAAACAAGGCATGGATTTCTGGAAGTACTTTTACCATGCCCATTAGCGTGCCCATGTATGATTCGTTTGTGGCTACAGCCCGTCCAGAAACGCCAGAACTCCCACAAAGTACCTCAGAATCCATCACGGTCACGCCAAATAAAAACACTGCCTATCAAACGGCGCTTCTCTTGCGATCTGTGAGACAAGTTTCTTTGCTGGGGAATGGGAGCCAGGAAATGATGTTTGGATTTAAGAACACGGGATCTATTATCTGGAACTATCGAAGCATGAAGCTCACGGATGTAAAATCCGTAACGCCACAGGTAACCGTAAAGACTACGGCAGTTCGCGATAGCACTTGGATCGACACCGTGGAGCCAGTTCGTGTTCAAGGGCCTGTGAATCCAGGGGAAGTGGCCTTTCTTTCCTTTCGCATCAAGGCGCCTTCGCGCAAGGGTGTGTATACGGCGAGCTTTCAGTTGCATGCCGACAATCTGCCCGTAGAAGGCGGTGAGATAGAAATCCCCATTACTGTCACGGCAGATGGCGTGATTGAGCCTGAGCCAGCACGACCAGTTACTACCACCCCAAAGCCAACAACAACGACACCACCAGCTTCGTCTGTGCCAAGCATCGACGCGGTCCCGCTTTCCGGTGACTTTTCTTCCTTGCCAGAAGAACCAATTTTACGCGTAGGCATCTTCAAAACCACGGACGATCGCATGATGATTCGCGCGTATACAGCGCCGCTCAAGGTTGTGAACGCGGGCGTGACCGTGTGCCGTGTGAATGTGGGTGAGGTGATCACGCTCGCATTTGATCGAGGTTCTCAGGTCTACTCCGTATCCGGCGGTTCTTGTGCAGGGCAGTCCTCGTCTTGGTATGTGGTGCGTGCGGAAGACGGCATTTCCCCCATGGAAATCGCAGATTTTTCGCGCCCTGTTTCTTGGTTGCCTGGCGCAAATGATAATAAGTTTCGCGCGCAACTCGAATTGCGTTATACGCCTGCGACAAATAGCGTATGGGTCATCAATCAATTGCCGATCGAGTCTTATTTGAAGGGGATTGCAGAAACCTCAAACGTGAGTCCACAGGAATATCAGCGGGCATTGCTTACAGGAGCCAGAACATACGCCGTGTACCACTATCAGCGTGGCACAAAGCACGCGAATGAGTTTTATCATGTGGATGCCACGTACGATCAGGTGTATCGTGGGTATGGCGCTGAGGCGCGCGGGTCAAATATCGTGGCGGCCATCGAAGCGACACGCGGGCAGATCGTGACCTACAACGGTAAGCTTGCCATCACGCCGTACTATTCTCGTTCGGATGGCCGCACGCGCTCCTGGACGGAGGTTTGGGGTGGTGGACCGTATCCATGGCTTGTTTCAGTGCCTGTGCCGTGGGATCAAGGGAAAACATTGTGGGGGCATGGCGTGGGTCTTTCTGCCTCCGGCGCACTCGGCATGGCAAATGATGGGAAAAAGTACGACGAAATCCTCAAACATTTTTATCAGGGAATTGAATTGCGTAGGGCGTATCGGTGACAAATAAAACAACCGCGCATGGCGGAGGAGGAGGCTAGCGAAAGAAGGAGTCTTCGGCGAAGAAGTCTATATTGTCCGGCGCCTCGTCAAACACAGGGCGTGGCTTGTCGTAGCCGTATTTTCGTTGCCAGCGGAATACGCTACGGCATCCTGGGCAGGAGTACTCTGTGTGTGGTGTGTTCTGCTCAGGTCGAACGAAGCCGCCGACGCAATCCCTATGAGTGAGGTAGGCCGTGCGCCTCCCTGAGACCTGGAGAGCGCAGGATGTATGAATAGGCGTGCGGCAGACGGGACAGTAGCACTGAATGTTGTTTGGCATGTTTGTTCCTGTTGCTGTGAAGGAAGTCTGCACAAACAAAGGGAAAATGTCAAGGCGTGTAGCAAATAAAACACCACCCGAGGAATAGGTGGTGGAGGTTAGCGATGTGGGCGGAAGAGCCAGGCAAGGCCTGCGCCGAAGACGAGCACCATGCCGCTGATACGCCACATGCGGATCATTGCGTCCACGTCCGAGGTCATCAGACGTGTGGCAAGCCACATGGTGAGGAGCACGGGGATGCATCCGAGAACGCCAAGTGCGGACTGGAGGGAGAGCACAGAGGCGCGGTCTTCGTCTGTGCACGAAGCGGTCGCCTGGTTTTCGTTCAGCGTGTAGAACACGCATCCGCACAACTGCATCACGAAGAGGCAGAAGAGGGGAAGCCACCAAGAGGACGTTGGCGTGAGAAGGGCGAATGCGCTCATGCCGACCAGGCAAGCAACCATGACGGACGCGATACGGGGAAGTGGGATAGGAAACTGGCGCAACAATACGCCCCCGATCGTGACGGACACCTCGTACGCCACCCACAGCACGCCGAGCGCCCACACGGGGTGGAGCATTTGTGTATAGAGTGGCCAAAAGTGGTGCATAGCTGTTGTCCACTCGCCGAGGGCGAGGGCGCCCGTGCCCCACAGAAGTACATGACTCCATCGCAGAACACGCCATGCTCGCGTTGCCTGCCGGCTCATTTGCGACCACGCGTCGCGCAACCCGAGCACGTGCGACGACCGTGTCCCTTCGACAAAGTAGCGTCGCATGAACCAGAGGATCAGGAACCACATCGCAATGCGGACCACCCACACAAGACGTAGATGCGCATACGAGATGAGGAGTCCGGATCCAGCACCCAGGCATCCACCCACCGCAGTGTACAGACGCGACCGAACGTTCACCTGGCAGAATCGTTCTTGTGCCGTGGCCTCATCGCAGTTTGCTTCATCCTGAAGCGCACGGCAGAGCCATGCTTGCAGGGCGCCGCTCATGAATGCCTCGCCCACGCCCCAGCACACCTCGCTTAGCATGATGAGTGGAAACGCGACTGCACCGTACGCAACGAGTGATCCGAAGGTACCAAGCAGGTAGAAGATGACGCCGTATCGCATGGACCGGAGGCGTCCGAAGAGATCCGCGAAGATGCCGGTCGGTAGCTGAAGGATGGCGTGGGCAATCACCCAGGGGATGGAGAGCAGTTCGACCTGCGCCAACGTACATCCAACAGATCTGCGTAAATAGAGCGCCCAGATCAACCCGCCAAGACCATAGGCGTAGAACAGAAGAAAACGAAAAACATAGTAGCGCTTTGCCACGGTGTTCATGGTTCCTCCGATACGAAATCGACCCGGAGCAATTCCGGGTCGAATGAGGGTCAAAACGTCAAATTATGATGCGTTTTGCACGTGATCGACACGGAATTGCCAACAAAAATCTCCCACACCATTTGCGATGGTGCGCTCAGAGCCAAACATGGGTTTGAGGGAGAATTGGCGCATAAGAATCTAGATGTATCCGCGGCGAACCCGGATACGTAGGAAAACAACATACAAGCAAAAGGACACCCTGTCAAGAGCTTGCTCAAAGCACCCGAAAAAATAACACAGCCCCGCGGTGGGGCTGTGTTGTGTTATGCGATGATCTTGTCGATCAAGCCATATTTCATGGCTTCATCTGCGCTCATAAAGTTGTCGCGATCCGTATCTGTCTCCATCTTTTTCATGGGTTGCCCCGTGTGTTTTGAGAGGATCTTGTTGAGTTGATCGCGTGTTTTGAGGATACGCTCTGCATGGATTTTGATATCCGATGCCTGACCTTGTGTACCGCCCAAAACCTGGTGGATCATAATTTCGGCATTGGGAAGCGCAAAACGCTTACCTTTTGCCCCGCCCGCGAGGAGCACGGCACCCATGCTTGCGGCCATGCCAATGCAAATGGTTTGTACATCTGGCTTCACATATTGCATGGCATCGTAGATGGCCAGGCCGGCTGTGACAGATCCGCCAGGGGAGTTGATGTAGAGTTTGATGTCCTTGGTTTTGTCCTGGCTTTCGAGAAAGAGGAGCTGTGCAACGACGACATTTGCTACATCATCGTCAATGGCAGAGCCAAGCATAATGATGTTGTCCTTCAACAGGCGCGAGTAAATATCATACGCGCGCTCACCCATGGAGGTCTTTTCAATGACCGTCGGGATCAAATAGTTGGCAGAACCAAGGTTGGAGATTTCGTAGGGATTCTTCATATTGATGGGAAAACCGTACCAAAAAAGGGATTAGCAGTCAAATCACGAGAGTGCCAATGCGACGATTGTGCTATACTATCCTCACGCACATTTTTTGCGTTCTTTCTTATGGCCGCTACGCTACCCGATGGTCACAAAATTCACTTTCGAGAAAAAGTTCGGGCTTACGGGCATTTTTTGCAGATTATTTGGCGAGCAAATCCAAAATTAGCCGCACTTCGTTTTTCGTTGACTTTTTTAAGCGCGACATTACAACCAATCGAGATCTTCGCCTTTTCCATGCTCATCGCGGCCATCACGTCCGGTGATCATTCGCGTGTGGGGTTTTGGGCAACGCTTGCCATTGGCGCGTATGGAGTGCGTAAGATTGTCACAGAGATAACCTATTCAGAGCTCGATAGTCTGTTTGAACGCACCATGTCACTTGCCTCACAGGAGGTGATCATGGAGCATATCGCCACGCTTCATCCTGAGGCGTTGAATGATCCGGTGATCAAGCGTTCTTTGGATTTTGTGCGCGAAGATCTGTGGCGGCTCAACCGCCTCCCCATGAATACGGAGTGGTTTATTCGTTCGGTATTCAAGTTATTTGGCGTGTTTGGGCTCGCATTTGCCGCGCCTTGGTGGGTGACGGGTCTTGCATTTATGGACGCGCTATTATCCGCGGCAAATATTACGTTCGAATCAGGCAAACAGATTTGGGAGTCTGTATGGAATTCATTGGATGGACGGCGTATTGAGTATGCGCGTTACCTCTTTCTAAAACCAAAGGAGTTTCGCGAGATGCGTTTACTTGGCGCGGAAAAGATCCAGCTTCATCAATTGCAATCAGCTGGTGTTCGTATTTTAAAGCGATTTGCCGCTGTTGCCATGGCCAGCGTTCGTAATCGTATCTTGATCGCTCTGTTTCACATTGGCGCGTATGCAACGGTTGTCATTGTGCTTGGGAAGCAGGTGTTCGTGAATGCTATGGCACTTGGTGGATTGTATCTTGCTATCAATCTATTTGGCGTCATGGGGGAAGCGTTGAGCGGGCTGAGCGGGTCTGTGAGCAGAATATGGGTGGATTTGGAGCTTCTCACCTATATTGATCGTTTGCTACGCGCTCCATCAGAAAGCACAAAAGGAAAAAGTTTTTCAAAAGAGCCCATGACGATTACGTTTGAGCACGTGAGCTATCGTTATCCGGGCGCAACAAAAGACGCATTGCATGATGTGTCTCTCACAATCCATGAAGGGGAACATCTTGCGATCGTGGGAGAAAATGGCGCGGGCAAGTCTACATTTATGCGGCTGTTTTCTGGCTTGGATCGGCCCACTTCAGGCAGAATTCTGATCAATGGCACTCCTTTGGAAAAATATCGCGCGAGTGAATGGCGACGGGTCTTTCACCTCATGGCACAAGATGCCTCGTTGTTTCAAGATTTTGCAGAAGCGAATCTCCGCCTTGGAGAAGAGCTCGGTAAACATAAAAAGCATGCGGACATGGTGAAATCTGTAAAAATCGCTGGCGCAGATACGGTAATTGCGGATTTGCCCGAAGGGTATAATACCTTTCTGGGAGATTGGGCGGCTCCTCCAAATATTCGGCCGCACGAAGTTTCCGGCGGACAGGCGCAACGCATGGTGATTGCGCGTACGTTGATCCATGGGGGTCGTATTCTTGCGTTGGATGAGCCCACCTCTGCCATGGATGCAAATGCCGAAACGCACTTCTTCGAGCGCTTGCACGAATCTATGCAGGGCCATGGTTTGATTTTTATATCACACCGTTTTTCCACGGTGCGTCGAGCAAATCGCATCCTTGTTTTTGATGCTGGGCGTCTGGCCGCAGAGGGGACGCACGAAGAACTGGTTGTACAGCCCGGTAAGTATGCAGAGCTCTACCAACAGCAGGCAAAGTGGTATTCCTAAGGTTACGCCCCAACAACCATCACCCGCCCATCTTTTTCAACGAGTCTTCCCGGGATCGTAAAACCTGCGGCTTTTTTATGGCCGCCTCCGCCAAGGAGGTTTGCGAGCTTGGAAATATCGCGTTTTATGCTACGAAGTGATCCTTTGACCATGCCATCGCCGGTCTCACGAAGCACAAGGATCGTGTCTGCAGAGCCGCAAACTGCATTCAAGAAGTTGGACACGCCTTCTGCGGCTTCTTCGCCAAGAGCGGCGTAATCATTGCGGAAAAAGTAGGTGGTGGCAATGTCGTACGTTGGATTATATTGCAGTCGTGCTAAGGCCAATCCCCAAAGCCGCAGAATGTCCGTGGATTTGTTTTTGAATGCGCGGCGGATAATCTCTTGATACCGCGCGCCGCGTGCAATGAGTTTTCCCGCGATGTCCATGGCATACGCATTGGTTGCGGGGTTTGAAAATGTGCCGGTGTCTGTGAGGATGCCGGCCAGCAAGGACGTGGCCATGCGATCATCCACGGGAATGTTGTTCGCCTCGAAAAAGCGATATACAACCTCACACGTGGAACTCGCTTCTGGAAACACGACGTTCATATCGCCGTACCGTGCATTTGTCGCATGATGATCAATGTTTACGAGCGTGAATCCTTTTGGTGTTCGTGGCAAATGGTCTTGAATCCCTCCATGCTTCAAATCACCGGCATCGCAAATAATGATGAGGTCGTATGCATGTTCAAAGACTGTCGGATCTGTCGTAAAGCGGTAGGCATTGTCGAGGTAGCCAAACGTTCCGCTGACGGGCAAGGCGCAAAACGTGTGCACGTCCTTTTTGAGATCCAAGAGCCAGGTCACAAGTGCGGTGCTCGATCCAACGCTATCGCCGTCTGGCCGGCCATCGCCAATCACAAGGATACGATTCGCGTGTTGAATCGCTTCGAAGAGCTGACGAAAGACAGGGGATAAGGCCATAGGAACGGCAAAACATAGCCTAGAAAGGCGAAACGGTCAAGCTCATGCTCTCCCCCTCACGGAGGGGACTTCGGTGAGCTCAGTCGAACCGGAGGTGGAGGGGGTGGGAGCCTAGAGCGCCAACCACCCCTTACCCCTCCTTCGAAAGGAGGGGGATCAGAGAGCGGAAATACTTCTTCAGATTTTCGTGTGTAAGCGTGGCTTCTACTTTTGACATTGGAACCCATGCGACTTTATCGCCTTCTTGTTCCGGGCGTTCTGCAGGGGAGTTTTCAGTGGGCTTGGCAAGATACATGGCGAGGATCACGTTGCGACCTTCGGCGTTTGGGTATTCCAAATCAGGTAATCTGCGCATGATGCGGATGATAAGCCCTGTTTCTTCCTCGATTTCACGCACGGCTGTCCGTTCGGCTTGTTCGCCCTTTTTGCAGTGTCCCTTGGGAAAACTCCAATCCTGGTGCTCTCCGCCACGAAATACAAGGAGAACTTCTGGTTCCATGAGGCCATCGCGAAGGATCACAGCGCCTGCTTTGAGAATCGTGGACATTTCGCCTGCTTGCTTGAGCTCATTGATGGTCTGCTCAATAACCGCCGCACGCGCCTCTGTGGTATCAAAAACGTAGTGAAGACGCGGAATACGACGCAAACGCAGGCGCTTGGCGAGCCCATCCTTGATTTCATGGTCAAATTGTCTCAGCGCTTCGAGTACCTCCTCGTGCCGCTCATCAGGCATAACAGACAGGACAACCTTTGCATGCGCCGTATTTGCCGTAACCTTGGCCTCCAAAACCGTCACAAACACCCCAAACGGAAATTCGACCTCTTTGGAAAAGGTCTCGGCAAGGGCGTCTTTGAGGTGGTGAAACCCGGCTTCTACGCGGAGGGAGGACATAGGATCAGAGCTTATCGTCGAATGGGTAAAGTGTCCAGAAAAGAAAAGAACGCCAGGGAGGCGTTTAGGTGTTAGGTTCGGTACTGGCGAGAGTGGAGGGGAGCGAGAAGGTCTTGCCGTCCTGTGCGAACTCGAGTCTCCCCTTGAACCCCGCCGCTCGACAGGCATTGCGCATGTCTTCTTCGGGATCAAGACCGTTGATGTGCGTAAGGATGAGCGTCTGCACACCGTACCAGTAAGCCAGCTTTGCGGCCTGGCGAGCATTTATGTGTCGCGTGGAGTTTCCGTTCACCGGTCCTCCGCAGGTGCTCAGCACCACCTGCGAACCCTCAAAGAGGGCGGTGAGACCTTCCAGGTACTTTGGACCCGCGCCATCAGGTGGACTGGCCGCGTCGCCTGTGTAGGCAAACACGGTGTCGCCAATGCATACTTTGTATCCCACGGCGTGCACGAGTGGATCGCTGTGGTACACAGGGAATGCCCGGACCTCTGCCGATCCGCACAGGAACAGGGGTTCCTGCTCCACGGGGTGAAGGATTGCTCCCGCGCGCCTGTGGATGTGCTCGCCCGCATCGGGATGGTAGGCGCGTTCCACGGTCTGCACGCACGCGATCGTCTGCGCAGGCGCATGGATGTGCCACGCACGCTCCTCGCCTTTGGGGCACAGGATGTGGCGCTCGGCCTTGAATTCCGCCCACCCGCCTACGTGATCGGGGTGGAGGTGGGTGAGGCACATGTGGAGCGGGGACATGGTCGCCAGGTCCACGTCGGGATGCATGCGCAACAGGCGTTCGCGCGTGTCCGAACTGCACTCGAACACGATTTGCTCGTCCGGACTGTCGCCCCAGTAGAGTCGGTAGAGCGCAGGGCCGCGCGTGAGTCGCGAGCGAATGCTACCCGTTCCGATGGTGTCCAGCATGATCTTTGGTCCCATGCGTTCCTCCGTTGCGTTATTAGAGCTGAATCAAGGATTTTCGTCAATCGGTTGCCGTTCGGCTTGCAAACCGTTACCATATCGACATTCTATGTATCTTCGTCGCTTGGAAATCCAAGGATTCAAAACCTTTGCGCAAAAAACCGTGCTAGAGTTTGCGCCGGATGCGTCTGGTCGCCGTGGTATTACCTCGATTGTTGGCCCAAATGGCTCTGGCAAGTCCAATATCGCTGATGCGATTCGCTGGGTCATGGGCGAGCAGAGCATGAAGCTTTTGCGTGCGAAAAAGTCCGAGGACGTCATTTTTTCAGGTACGACGAATCGCGCGCGTTCTGGTTTTGCAGAGGTTGTCATGACGATTGAGAATGATGATCGCTCTGATATTGACCTTTCGGAAATCGTGATCGCTCGCCGGCTGTATCGCGACGGTCAGTCAGAATATGAGGTGAACAAACAGCCTGCGCGTTTGCAGGACGTGGCTTTGCTCCTTGCGCAATGCGGTATTGCGCAGAGATCATATAGCGTGATTGGTCAGGGTATGGTGGATCAGGTGCTGGTTGCGAGCCCTGGGGAACGAAAAGAGTTTTTTGACGAGGCGTTTGGTCTGCGGCAGTTTCAACTCAAACGTCAGAACGCCTTAAACAAGTTGGATGAGGCGCGGAAAAATCTTGGGCAAACTGAGGCTATCATTCGTGAGATTGAGCCGCGCTTGGTCACGCTTGATCGCCAGGTAAAGCGCCTACAGGATCGCGAACGTTTTGAAGAGGAGCTCCATCAGCTAGAACGCGGATACTATGGCCATGGCTGGCGCGAGATTCAGGAGGGGATGCGAGCGGCTCGTGCAAAGGTTGACGCGGCTCGCGCAGAAGAGGAGGTGCGTGAGTTGGAGGCAAAAAAGCTTGAACGCGAGCTGGATGACATGGAAAAAGCCATTCCTGTGGGCGACGGCTTTCGCGAGTTGCGTCTTGCGCTGGATGCGATGAACGCAGAGCGCTCGCAGTTACGGGAGCGTCAGATGCGGCTTGAAACAAAACGTGCGGTTGCCGCAGTGCGTGCAGAAAAGCCTTGGGCACCACTGCCGCTTTCAAAAATCCTCGAAGGCATCCAACAACTAAACGAAGACCATGATGCGCTTGACTCTGCGCTTTCCAAACCAAAGCTTGATCCAGAGGAAATCCGCGAGATTGCCAAGCGTTTGCGTCAGGTGAGCACGGATTTGCTGTCCAAACTCCAGCGTCCTGCGCCAGAGCCATCGCAAGAACCAGAACGTGATCCAGAAGTGGAGCGAGAAATGGCCGAGCTCGCCGAAGAGATGGCGCGCGTGGCAACGAGGACAGCGGATATTCAACAGAAAATGGATGGGTGGAACCGCGAAGAGGAAGATAAACGCAAGCACGTGTTTGAAGTCCAGCGACGCCTCACGCAAAAACGCCAGGAAGCGCAGGGAGCAGAACGTCGCGCCTCAGACGCCATGATTGATCTCACGCGCTTTGAAACGCGCCGTGACGGCTTTTTATCCGACCTCCGTCAACATGCCTCGCGTTTGGAGGAAGAGCTGGATGATCTCGCACAGACGGTTCGCGCGGCGCCTATCCAAACAGACGCAGTGTCTCGTATCCAACGATTGCGCTCGCAACTCGAATGGATTGGCGGCATTGATCCATCGATCGTCAAAGAACATGACGAAACAAAAGAGCGCCATGACTTTCTTTCCACACAAACAGAGGATTTGCGCGACAGCATCCAAGGATTGGAGGTCGTGATCGCAGAATTGGATACCACGATCAAAACGAGGAGCGAGACCGCATTCAAGAAGCTTGATCAGGAGTTCAGCGCCTTTTTCAAAAAGATTTTTGGCGGTGGCGATGCAAAACTCGTAGAAATCCAGCCAGAACCAGAAGTGGATGAAGAGGGAAGGGTCGTCGTAGAGGTGCCTGAAGATGCTGGGTTCTCTGGCATTGATATCCAGGTCACGCCTCCAGGCAAGCGCTTTAAGAATATCGCCCTCCTTTCAGGTGGCGAACGAGCGCTTACGTCCATTGCGCTCATTTGCGCCATCATGGCAACAAATCCTTCGCCGTTCGTGGTCCTCGACGAGGTTGATGCCGCGCTCGACGAGTCAAACTCGCGCAAGTTCGCAGAGATCGTCTCCTCGCTCGCAGACAAAACGCAGTTCGTCGTGGTTACGCACAATCGTGCCACCATGCACGAAGCCAGCGTGCTCTACGGCGTCACTATGAGCGACGACGGCGGCTCGCAAATTCTGTCTGTGAAGCTGGAGGAGGTGGGGAAACTTAAGGGGAGGGAATAACCAAAAAACTATGAACCATTTTGTCATTGCATCCGGCCCAGTGATCGTCGAAGATGGAAAAGTTTTGTTGAATAAGCATGGCGAACCACCGCTGAAGTGGAAGTTTTGTGGTGGACGCGTTGAGACGATGGAACACGATCTACGCGAGGCCGCACGTCGCGAGGCGCGTGAGGAGATTGGGGTAGAGCTTGAGCTCGAAGACCAGCCGCCGTTTCTCATGTACACGTCAAAGCCTTCGCCAGAAGGGACTGTCGACGTTCTCCTCGTGCGCTGGCTTGCGAAGCGTGTCGGCGATATCAAGCCTGGCGAGGATATTGAGGAGGTAAAGTGGCTCGACCTCGCGACCATCGCGGATCAGACGGATTTATCGCCGAATATCCTCCCCACGCTCAAGCACTTTGGGTTTATTGCGTAGCAAACCAAAACCCCTCTGACAAATATCGGAGGGGTTTTTGATTACTTTTTCTTTTTGTCGAGTTTTGCCTGGCGCACCTTGGAAATGTGGACCTGTTTGCGTTTTTCGCCGGTGACCACGCCTTGGTCTACGAGCATGTTCCACACAGTGTCTGAGCACTGGGATCCCTTGCCGATCCAGAAGTTGATGCGGTCCTTTTTGAGGACGACTGTGGCTGGATGGGTGTGGGGGTTGTAGGTACCGAGGAGCTCAAGGGCTTTTCCCCATGGATCGTGGCTCTTTTCGTTGACAATGATTCGGTACAAGGGCTGTTTCTTTTTGCCCACCCGAGTCAAGCGGATTGTAAGCATGTTTTTGCGATGATAATGAGTATTTTATTGCAGAACAAGCGGGAACCAGCCGTTGTTCTCAGAGCATGGGGAGAGTGTAGGGGAACATGAAAAAAGTGTCAAGATAGAGCCAAAGTTTTGGGGGTGTACTTGATTTTTTGCTTAGATGAGGATATCCTCTAGGCACCCTTCGGGGTGATTTACACACTTTGATTATCCCTTCGCCCGAAACGGCTGGGGGGAGTTCATCGCCGATATGGCAGAGCAGTTTATCGAACAGGAGTTTCTTGAGTACGTTGTCAAGTCTATCGTCAACCGTTCGGAAGACGTGAAGGTCGAACGTACTGTGGATGAACGGGGAGTTTTGCTCACATTGCACGTCAATCCAGAAGACATGGGTTACGTGATCGGTCGCGATGGCCAAACAGCTCGCGCTCTCCGTATTCTTCTGAAGATCGTGGGTGCAAAGGGCAATGCTCGCGTGAACATGAAGATTTACGAACCAGAAGAAGCGCGTCGTGAACACCAGGAACGCAAGGCAACCAACGGTCCGGTTGTGGCGGCTCCGGCAAAACACGGTGATGCTGGCTTGGTCACAGATGCAGATCTGAGCGACCTCGGCATTTAACAAGGCATCGATTGAAATAAAAGCCGTTCCGATGTACGATCGGAGCGGCTTTGTGTCAGGAGAACTATGAAACCTCTTCGCATCGACATTGTCACGATTTTTCCTGAAATGGTAGAGCCGTATATGAACGGTTCTATTTTAGGGCGTGGGCAAAAACAAGGACTGCTGGATGTGAAGATTCATCAATTGCGTGAGTGGACGGATGATAATCACAAAACCGTTGATGACCGGCCGTTTGGAGGAGGGCCGGGCATGGTGATGAAAGTCGCGCCATTTCATGAGGCACTCGTTGCCATGAGGGTGCGAACCAAGAAAGGATCTAAAACAGCCACGGCAAAAACCACGCGTGTGATTTTGACGAGTGCAAAGGGTAAAATCTTTACTCAAGAGGAGGCAAAGCGCTTGAGTGGGTATGATCGCTTGGTGTTTTTGTGTGGGCGCTATGAAGGTGTGGACGAGCGTGTCGCAGAGCATCTCGCGGATGAGGAAATGGCCATTGGCGGCTATGTCCTCACAGGCGGGGAGCTTGCGGCCATGGTGATGTCTGATGCGGTCGCACGTTTGCGTCCAGGTGTTTTAGGCAAGGAAGAGTCGCTTGCCATGGAATCCCACACAGAAGAGGGGGTGCTCGAGTATCCGCAGTACACCCGGCCAGAGGTCTATGAGCCAGCAAAAGGCGCAAAATGGCCGGTTCCAGAGGTGCTGATGAGCGGCGATCACAAAAAGATCGCAGAATGGAGAAAAGCAAAAAGCGCCTCATCTTGACGGTCTTCGTCCGAAAACGTATTCTTCTGCGCGCAGGCCGTGCCTTGTGGCGTAAATGGCGGCCATGCCGAGCTTTACAAGGCTCCTTCGTCTAACGGTTAGGACAGCGGCTTTTCAAGCCGTTAATAGGGGTTCGACTCCCCTAGGGGCTACCATCGCGTTAAACGCGATACTTCCAGGAAAGAGCGCGACGTTAAACGTCGCAACCTTTACTGATAGTGTCGCGTTTTTGCGTTGACAGGGATAGTGGATTGTGCAACGTAGTATAGAGATATGTTTTGTATCTATGTACTGTTTAGCTCGAAAGACCAAGGTCTGTATATTGGCCAGACAAACGATTTAAAAAGACGTTGTCTAGAGCATTGTCGGGGAGATGTCACAAGCACACGATATCGAAGGCCACTCACGTTAATATTCGCTGAAGCATTTTTGACGCGTCATGAGGCCGAACGTCGCGAAGAGTGGCTAAAAAGTGGAGCTGGAAGATATGAATTGAAACGGATTTTGGAACTGACGCTGGTTCGTTTGGGTTATCGCGCTCTTTGAGAAAGGGGTTTGTCCATCTAACCAAAAGTCAGAGCCACGAGGTGAACTCGGTAACAAGAATCAGTCATATCATGTGGTTGGTTTTTGTTTACCTAAAGTATAAATGTGTATTGGCGACCCTGGGGTCAGGTACCGGTTCATGTAGTTACGTGAACCATAAATTCCAATCCGTTTCAGTAGTGTTCATAGGAGCTTTGATCGAAGCCTTTACGTAGCGTCAAAATTATGCGAAACTTGAACAGGAATTATTGATTATGATGATGAAAAATACAGATATCACAAAATATTTCGTCCCGACATTTTTGGGTCTAGCCCCCATTCTATTTTTGATATTCGGCTTGGAGTACCCGACTATTTCTACCCTTCTCATATTTTTATATTGGGGACTTATTATTTATAAATTTGAAGCCTTGACCAAATTGGTCAGCGAAGTGAAAAATGGGAAAAATAGAATCGCTGCTCTAGAGGAGCGCTATTCCCAATATAAAGAAACAAAAGAAACAAATCCTGCTATTTCAGGTTATTCGATTGCACAGGAGGTACTTGAATACGATCACACAAATCAGTTAACGAAGAGGCGAATTTTTACCGCTGGACAACCGATGCCGGAGACCTCGATTTTTCATTACGACGATCACGGACGTTGCATAGAGGAAATCCATACCGAAATGGAAGAGGATTGGGATGGTGATGAACCCAAGCTTTCTGAGACGAGAAATTTGAATGAATATGATGATTCAGGAAAGTTAGTCAGGGATGTAAGCTCTACGGATGAAGATAGCGAGGAAACGATCTATAAGTATGATGCAAATGACAGGTTGGTTGAAATACTCTTTCCGGGCAATGGAGTGAGGACTTCAAAAATGACCTATGAGTATCTTCCGAACGGCAAGCTGGCCAAGCTGATTCGTTACAGCAGCGAGAACAAGAGTGAAGGCAAGGAAAGAGACAGCGAGGAATATAAATATGACGAGCAGGGATACTGCATTGAAGAAATACACCATAACTACCATCATCCTTCAACGGATTCGAAGGTCACTATAAAGAGGGATGCTAAGGGAAATGAGATTGAACGTTGCTATTTTCGAGATGGGGAGGATCTTACTGATAAATCAGTTTCAAAATATGATCCTAATGGAAATTTGGTCGAGAAGTCGGAGTGGGGTTGGGACGGTGCATTGAAAGAGAGATCGCTTTTTGAATACGACTCGAATAATCGTCTGATTTTGAAAATCCAAGAAGGTGACTCCTTGAATATGGGGAATGTTAAGGTCGTAATAACCTTTATTCAACATCGTGAAAGCCAAGCTGAAAAGAAAAAACACTCTGCTATTGGATGCGACATCCCCGTTGTAGTCCTCCCGAAACCTGAAGAAGCTCAAGATTTAACCGAACGGGAAGACGATTGGGATGAGGATGATTTTGAGAAGCAGATATGACAATCCTTGATAACCCGATATTTCAGACGGTACTCAGTGGAGTTTTCGTTCTCGTTATTAGCGACATCATACAGAATTACTGTTTGAAGCCCTTCCAGCACTATAAGGAAGTCATTGGAAAAATCGATAATGCTTTGCAGTTCTATGCAAACATAGTTGGGAATCCGTCTACTTTTTCTGGAACCGATAATGCCAAAGAGTGTTCAGCGATTTTTAGATCGCTATCTTCAGATTTATCGGCCACGCGTAGGCAGATGAGCGTGAGATGTAGGTGTAATGATAAAAAAATATCGGAAGTAGCGTGGGAGCTGATTGGTCTTTCCAACAGTATGGGTAAAGCGGATACAGGAGAGAGTAATGTTGCACGCTGTCAAAAGATACGCGAGGCGTTGGATATTATTGAATTCAAAGGCTAATAAACGGTACAACTCGGTTGATACCCACAACGCTTGGTACCTCATGCGAAAAGCCAAAAGCCCAAAACCTCGCTTTGCCGAGAGCCGCATGTGAGTATTCAAAATTCCACAACCATGCTCAGCCCAGAACAAAAACCGTGTTCCTATTGTTGGGAGGAGAAAATACTGACTCGCGAACACATTATTCCTCGAGGCTGGTATTCAAAGACCGCGTCGATAAAAAAGCCTTTGATTATTGGTGCCTGTTTAGATTGTAATCGTGACAAGTCTGTCGATGATGAATGGGTTAGAAAGTGGCTTGTAAGCATGACCGCTGATCGTTCATCGTCTGCTATGGAAGTTCTAAGGGGGCCGGTTGCGCGCTCCATAAAGTACAAACCTAAATTAGGAAGAGATGTGATGGATCGAATGAAGTTGGTCGATGTATATCATCAACCGACTGGCTTATATTTGGGCATGCAGACTCAGATTAGTATTTCAGACGACGATTGGAGTCGAGTGGTTGGTCACGTTGATAAGATTATCCAAGGACTGTACGCATTGGATAATCAGCGGCCGCTCCCCACGGGTTTTGGAGTCCTATCTTTTTACGCCTGTGACGAATGGATAAAACCAATTCCGGCGATGTTTCAGCCATTCCGACAATATCTTCCATGGCCGCAAGCGTGGCATATATCTGATCCGGAAACATTCTTCTATGGGCGTGCATACGCCGATGACTGCGGCTATTCTATTTGGTTCACCGTTTTTTACAATTCGGTAGCTTTCTTATCATTTGTGGGGCGTCATGAATGGCTAGAGCAGAATAGGATGAGGTTTGCAGAGCAACGAATAAACAGAGATTTTACGCAAAAATATGGTCTGAAAGAGGTACGCTAGGCATTCTAGGCATATCTTAATAAGTTAGGAGCTAATATTCTGTAAGAGCCGTTCCCTTAGCCAATACGAGCACCCCCTTTAAAGGGAAGCCCCAGACGGTTGACAAGATCGTCTGTTTGGGGTATCTTTTTCCGTCATCCAATGACCCCTTGTGGCAGGGATTGTCACACGCATAACTCCGGAGGTTCTCCATGCGTCAGACCGTGTATGTTCTCGTTCTTGCGAACGGCCTCGAGTTCTGCTGGACGGTCGCCGGGAGCGAGAGGATTCCTCTCGTCGAGGTCGGTGGGTGCTATCGCGTCGTCGATAATAGGGTGAGCAACCTAAAGCTCCTCGACGTCCTTGACGCCATCATGGCAGAGAGGCGTGCGGGTACCTACCCGCGTGAGGGAGTGAGAGAGACCAGCCCCCGCGTCGAGCAGGCTCAGGTGGACATGGGCGAGTGGGAGGTGCATTGGATTCCCATGGACTGGAGCGTCGTCGGTTTCTCCACGTACGACATCAATCCTGATTACTACCAGCGGCGTATCGACGACGCGCGGCGTATGCTCACGTAGCTGGTAGACCCTCGCGCATCTGCGCGGCACAGGGCGACCCGTCAACCTGACGGTACTCGCGCTCTCGCCGTTGCTGGGTGCGCTCATTTATTTGATTTTTCTACGATAAGAAGAATATTCTTTTCAAGATGAAGGTGTTCTTAACAGATCGTTTTTCTCTCATTGTTATTTGTGCTACAATCATTTCGTACAGAAATTTATTTCCTCGTTCCTTGTCTATGATCCCAAAAACCGTTACTCGTGCGCCGCGCGTTGCTGTAAAAAAACCTGTGGCATTGCCCGTGTCATCAGGCTCATGCTGTCGGCATGAACACGTGTGCAGATTTATCCTTGTTGCCGCGATTTTTGTTGGCGTCTTTGCGATTTTGGTTTCGTCATTGAGCGCTGTTACTTTGCGAAAACAAGGAAGATGGATGCGCCAGATGCCGCGTCGTGATGTATCGGTCATGATGGATCAATCGCAGGCTATGATGGCATTTGTCCGCGGTCGCGTTTCTGTGAATGCTAACGAAATGCCAGTCGTGCAGACGATTCAAGACGTTGAAGCTTTGCGCCCGCAGAATCTTGATTTCTATAAAGAGGCACAGCCTGGTGATCGCTTGCTCATTTGGTCTGATAAGACGGTCTTGGTTTCTTCTTCGTGCATGAAGATCTTGGCTGTATTACCTGTGCGTCTTGCGGGGGTTGCTGTCAGCTCAACGGGCGCGGTTGCTCCTTTGACTGAATCTGCGAAAGTGGAGGTACGCAATGGGACGCGTACGGTTGGTTTGGCTCGCAAGGTCTCAGATCGTATCAAGGCAGACGGCATGACCGTTGGAACCATAGCGACCGCAAGAAGCACGCGTTACCCCAATACGCTCATCGTCACGGCCGAAGGAAAAGCCTTCCCAGAGACGGTCGCAAAACTCCAGGGTTTGATCGGTGGATCAGCAACCACGACCATGCCTGTGGTTGAAGGTGCTTTGAAAGGCGATGTGCTCGTGATCATCGGCGCAGATTACAAATAAACACACCATCCAAAAACTCCTCCGATATGTGTCGGGGGAGTTTTATGATTGTCGCTGTTACTTCACCAATGTTCCACCCCATTCCACAAGCGTAAATCCTTTGCGCTCGGGGGTCGTGGTTGTTGGTTCTGTGATGGCCACGGGTTTCTCGATCTTTTGCCAGTCCATGAACAAGCGGATTTGCGTGTCTGGCGCCGGGGTGACGGACAGGGGAGCCGCGGCTGTCCAGGTGTCTGTGAGAAAGTGCACGCGATAATACGGTGCGCCTGTCATGAGCGGCACCCAGAACTCGCGGAACTCGCGTGACTCTGTTTCGTTGAAGCCGTATTTCGCGAGCGTCTTGGTCAAGAATGCGTCTGCTTCACCGTCTTTGACGATGAATCCTTCGGCTGGCGTCTTGAAGTTCACGCCCACGCCTTCCCAGAACAGGGAGCCGTACGTTTTGCCATCAGGCATGGTGAGCTGGCCGTTTGGTTGCGCTACGACGTTCCAGCCACGCGAAGGATACGTAGGTTCGCTGACCGTAACACGGACAAACGAAGGAAGTTTGACGGACACGTCCGTGGTTTTCTCCGGATACAGGTAGATCACAGGTTTGCCGCATTCGGTTTGAGGTTGGATGGATTGCATGACATAGCGCGTCCATTCGCCGAATGCGTTCTTGGTGAAGAACAATGGGTTTGGATTGCGCTTTAAGAATTCGGCGAATGCCGCTTTGTCTCCGTTTGCGCCGATGCTGTATGAGTAGTCATAAGCTTTCCGCACTTCCTCGTGCGTTGCTGGGTTTTTTGGCACATAGATCGGTTCGCCGGCTGAAGTTTTACCAGCCTCAACCAAGCTAGACATAGGACCCACATCCTGTGCGCTTACAATGTCTTGATAGTTTTGTGAGCCGCATCCTCCGCGCTGTGGAGCATATTGTTCCGTTGTTTTGAAGGCGGTTGACCAGATGATCGGGAGTGTTTTTTCTTCGAATTTGAAGGCGCGCCCTATCTCATCGTAGGCAAACAGGGATTTGTCATAACCAGACGCAAACAGTTTGATGCCCTGCTTGGTGGTGTAGTGCGTTGTGGTTGCGGCGCGATCGTAACCAGATAAACAATTCGCTGGATTGCAAGCAATAGATGGATAGGATTGTTTGCTCACGAGGATGAGTTGCTTATTCAACTCTGATGTGAGAACCGAGGGAATGGTCGTTAGGCTGGTGATTTTGATGCCTGGCGTGTAGCGGAACGCTGGGCCAGAGAGAAAAGGAGCGTACTGGAAAAATTCCGTGTAGAGCTTTTCACTTTCGCCAAAAGCATTGTTTGGATCCGCGAGAAAATAGGTGGTGTTTTTATCCGGAGCTACTATTGCGGTCATGGCCGCATCGCAGTTATACATGCACATGCCTTGATAGGAAAAGGGCACGAGATATACCTTCCATCCGTCATAGGTCCCGCCTTTGACTGTACCGCGGAGCTCTGGCGCTTGAGGAGCCCAGTCGCTCCAGGCAAGGCGAGGTGTAGGATCTGAAGTTGGTACAGTCGATGGATCAACAATTTCATACGGGCTGTACCCCAGCTCTACGTATAGTGCTGAATCCTTTTTGAGCATCTGGTCGTACGTCGTACGCTGTGGCGTTGTCAGCCATGTAACCTGAAGCTGAGCCTTCAAGTCCAGAACCGTGGGTGAAGGTGTCTCGGGGGTCGTGGGTGTGACAGGCGTTGATATTGGCTCAACGGGCGTGACGGGTGGTCGCGGGTCTACGACTGGCGCGCCCGGAAAAGCAGGTGCTTTGTAAAACCGTGGCAAGTAGAACGACGTTGCCACAATGCCGATGCCAAGCCCTCCAAGAAGGGCAAGGAGCGTGAGCGTAAGAGAAGAGGCGCGTGGAGTATTCATAGATGTGGATATTGTATCATTATTTTGTGAGATGGATGAGTAATGGATCAGCATGATCTTTATTGAGGACAAGTCCAAAGGCTTGTTTGACGTTGCCCAGCGAGAAAACGATTGGTTTTCCTTTGTATGACGCAAAAGATGGGTCTTGCTGTGGCGTGATGCCTACGACCGCCTCTGCACCGGCATCGATGAGTGACTCTGCAAGGCGCTGTTCGCTATTTGCTGGGCTTGCTTTGGCTTGGTTGCGCCACTTTATCCAGGCGATGACATGCGCTCCACTCTCTCGTGAGGCTTTAACCTTTGTGAGCAGATCCGTCTCGTCTTCGACGGTCATTGGTTTGTCCATGGCGATCAAATCCACGGGGAACGTCGGCGTTTTGAGGTGGGTCACGGTTGCCGTTTTGCTGGTTTGAATACCTTCAATGTGAAGGCTATAGCCTGCGGATTGAAGGGTGACGGTGCGAGGAGCATCGGTGGAGAAAAACCGCATGTCCTGGCCGGAAAAGAATCGATTTTCTGTTCCGCTCATGCTCAAGAGCGTCGACGTTGAGGCTTGATTGTCGAGCGTGCCAAGCAGGAGCAAGGAGACGATCTCGCGCTGTGCGAAGGCCCCTGGCGAAAACGACGCGTAAAAATGGCTGGTAGACTCTTTGCCGTACACAGAACGGAGAAGCGTCAGCGAGTTGGTGTGATCGTGGATAGTCACCTGGCCGAGCCCAAGTTCGCGAGCCATGAGTGCGGTCATGCGAAAAATGGGCGGGGAGTCGATTTCAAGGGACGAGGTCGATTCCACGTCGAGTGCACGAAGCGCGTCTTCGGCGATCAGGTCGTGAAAGTCTGCGACTTGTACGGTTTGATAATGCGAGAAATCAATGGAGCTCACGAGCAATGCAGACGGATCTTGTTCAAGCTTGGTGCGCAGAGCATCGATGAGCTCTCGTTGTTCCTTTTCTGTGGCATTGAGCTTAACGAGAATAGGCGTGACTAATGTATTTGGCCACGCTTCCTTGAAATAGGGAATCGGAGCTAGAGCGCTTGGTTCATGCAAAAAAGCTCGCGTATTATTGCTAAGCGAAGGAACGGTTTCAAGAAGGTCTTGGTGAAGGACAAGGTTGGGGCTACTGCCTCCTTCTGCGGTTACGAGTGGGGCGTCTGTTGTAGAAAAGGCTGTGTCTCCTCCAGAAAGATGGTCTGGCGCAAGATAATAGACAGTTGTGGGTTCTGGAACAGCGCTCACGAGTGAAGCAATGCCTTTTGCGCCGATCAGATGATGGGGGAGGAGGATGATCCGTGTTCCGTCGGCAACAGACCAGGATTCTTTATAGCGAAACGCATCATGCATGAGTCGCGGATCTTCGAGCGGCACAGGAATTGTCGTTGTGCTTGGCTGAAAAGGCGCTGGTGGCGGTATGAGGGCAGATGGTTTGGTAAGGATGATCGCGACCACACAAAACCACCCAATCATGAGAATGGCCAAGCAATGGAAGAGAGCGCGTTGTCGCATGCGCAGGGAAACGATAAAAAGAAAACGCTATGACGGCATAGTATCACAAAACGCCCGTTTGGGGCGTTTTATGTGTGGAGCGGGTAGCGGGAATCGAACCCGCGTCAACAGGTTGGAAACCTGTGGTAATAGCCATTATACGATACCCGCCTGTTCTTTTTGTGAGGATAATGTAGCGGACCATGCAGAACCTGGCAAGGGAAAAGGTGGTTGGCGCTCTTTTTGTCTATCCGATGACCTCAAGCACGGCGGTTTTGAGATAGCGTCCTTCTGGAAAGGCAAGAAGCTCCGCGTGATCCACAGGCTGGGTGAGCCAATCTAACACGCGGACGGTTTTTCCTGCACGGCCTGCGGCAATGCGTAACATGGCGCGAAACTCTTCTGGATCCAGGCGACCAGAACAAGAGCTTGTCACGAGAATGCCTCCGGGGGAGAGCTGTTTGAGGCACGCGACGTTGAGATCTGTATAGGCGCGCAAGGCTTGCGAAAGATGGCGTTCGTTTTTTGCAAATGCTGGAGGATCGCAAATGATCAGATCATACGGACCATCTGGGAGTTCTTTGCTTTGTAGAAGCTCGAGCACATCTGCCTCAAGAAACTGGCACTGTTCCTCATCTTCCGGATCAAAGCCATTCAAGCGGAAGTTTTCTTGGGCAAGCTCCAGTGCCTTTCGCGAAATATCCACGGTGTTGACGAAAGAGGCGCCTCCGTTTGTCGCGTGGATGCTGAACGCACCCGTGTATCCAAAAAGGTTGAGCACGCGTTTGTCGTTCGCGAGTTCGCCGACCTTCAAGCGAGCATTACGCTGATCAAGAAAAAATCCCGTTTTTTGCCCGTGGAGAACATCCGCATAAAAGCGAAGGCCCGCTTCTTCAAAAGTGACAGGCTTTTCCACGGCACCTTTATGGATGGTCACGGGCTGATCCTTGAGCCCTTCGATGAGCCGCGCGTCTACATCTGAGCGCTCGACGATCGTTGAAGGATGAAAAACCTCTTCAACAGCTTTGAGAATATGTTCGCGAAAACGTTCCATGCCTGCAGTGTGGATCTGAAAAACAAACGTTTCATCAAAACGATCAAGAATCAGTCCAGGAATGCCATCCGCTTCTGCGTGCACCACGCGATATCCATCTGTGTCCTCCGGAAGCCGCTCGCGTTTCCATATGTCGAGACTGCGGAAGCGTTTCGTGAAATAGGCCGCGTCGATCAATTCGCCTGCGTCACGTGTGAGGATGCGCACGCGAATGGAGGTGTTTGGGTTGAAGGAGCCAAGACCGATCGTTTTCCTATTCGCCGCTTGTACTTCGACGATATCACCATTCCCTAGGCCTTTTGGCGAAGAGGAGATCGCTTCAGACCAAACCCAAGGATGCCCTGCGAGCAAGGGGATGTCTTTTCCGGGTTTGAGCGTAATGATGGGGAACATAAGGCGCACCTTAGCATGCACTTGAGAAAAGGCAATAATCGCCGCGCAGGCCTTTATTTGTTCATGCTGGCGATCGTAAACGTGAGAAAAGAGGCAAAAGCAGTCCAGGCCGCGTACGGTAAAAGCAAGAGCGCGGCAGAGCGCGAATAGCGCCAGATGAGCGCCATGAGAGCGATGACGGTCAGGTCGAGGAGGATGGCTTCAAATCCAGCGAGGGTGAGGAGGTGCTTGGTGAAAAAGAGGTAGCTCCAGGTGAAATTAAGGAAACCATTGGCAACGAAAAGGAGTTTTATCCAAAGGAAGATTGTTTTTGGTATTTTTGTGCGCCAGACGAGAATCGCAGAAAGCGCTGTGAGCGTAAAAATCGTGGTCCAAACTGCGCCGATGAAAGACCCGGGCGGCGTCCACGAGGGGATGTGGATCGTACGATACCACTCCATGCCAGCAGAAGTGAATTGACTGCCTGTGAGAGCGACGAGGATGTAAAAAAGGGGAATGGCGATCAAATAGAGTTTTTTGAACATATCAAAACCAATTATACGCTGAATGTGCTTATTCGCTAAGGAGATCGAATAATCATCGCCTCTAACACAAAACCCGCCGAAATGGCGGGTTTTGGTGATGGTCGGGGTGACAGGACTTGAACCTGCGGCCTCCTGCTCCCAAAGCAGGCGCTCTAGCCAACTGAGCTACGCCCCGACGAGTGAGGAACGGGCAAGTCCAAACTTGCCTGATTCCGAGCGAGGATGGTGCGCATGGCGCCCATGCGACATACGCCCCGACGAGTGAGGAACGGGCAAGTCCAAACTTGCCCGACGTCGGTTGCACTGTGCACGGCGCATCATAGCGGAAACACAGGATTTGGCCAAGGGGGTCGTTTTTAGCGGTCAAGACTCTTGACAAAACAAGGGTTTTGTCCTATGGTGCCTGGTCAATATCGCGGATAACCGCGTGAGGCCGTTCCGGTTTCCGGAGCGTTCTGAGATGCCAGCACTGGAGTGAACAATGACCATCGCCCTCGCCATCGTCCTCGGACTTTTCCTGGTCGCCCTCGCCATCGTTCTCGGGGCCCGTCGCATCGCAAGCGCCCTCGAGGCGGGCATGCGCGTGGACGCGTACCACTACATGGGCATACACCACGGCGACAGCGACCAGGCCTTGAAGCGGGTCGTGCCCGAGCTCCTCGGACTCGTGGGGGAGCTTCGCAGGTACGTGCAGAGGCAGGACGGCAAGCACTGAACCACGCATTCGCACAGCAAGTCAGCTCTGCTGACAGGAGCGCCGACATGATCGTAGGAAAAGTTCGTGGAGACATCTTCGAGTCGCCTCATCAGCACCTCGCGTTCGCGGTGAACGCCGAGGGATACAACGATGAGGGGTTCGCCGGCCTCGTCTCGGGGCGCTTTTGGCCCGAGTTGGCCGAGACCGGTGGCAACCAACTCGGCGAGACGCTCTCAAAGCAATGCGGGAGCCGGACCTTCCACGCCCTCGTATGCCACGAGCTACGCGGTTCGCATTTTCAGCGGACGCCCCAGCTCGTGGAGGAGTGCCTGAACAAGCTGGACGTCCCCGAGAACGAGACGATCGGCGTCGTGCTCATGGGGAGCGGCTTCGCTGGCATGATGCTTCGTGCGGATGTCGGGGCAATCCTCGACGGGATCGAACGAAGCAGAAAGCGCGTCGTCATTTACGCGCTCTGAGAAAAGCCCTCGGCGCATTTCACACGGTAAAGAGCAGCTCTGCTCACGCCGTCGTTGAATGCGCTCTTTTATTTGCGTGGTCAATCCTGTCCAATAATATAGAGATTTTTTCTTGCTCTGGTTACGGCTGTGTATAACCATCTTTTCCACTGATTCTCGTCTGATTTGATGAAGCGTTCTTCAAAGAGCACGACTGTGTCTGCTTGTGAGCCTTGGGCTTTGTGGACCGTGAGCGCGTAGCCAAAATCAAAACGATTGCCTACTTCTTTTACGGGAATGCCAGGAATGCCGTCGACTAGGCTTGGATTATGGAATTGCGTGCGGCACACACGGCCTTCGAAAAAGCGTCCTTCCTCCGGAAAGGTAATGGATGCATCATACCAGTGTTCACCGTCTGGAACGATGTGTTCAATGATGCCGGTCATGCCGTTGTAGATAGGCATGCGCGCGCGATCGTAAATATTTTTGAGGCAGACTACTTTTTCACCTGCTTCTGGTTCTGCTCCTTCGCGTCCAGCTTTTTGCCGGATCGCTTGGTTCAGGCCCACGCGCGTTTTGTTGCGGCCACAGAGCACAAGCGTTTCATCGCGTACGTCCGACAGGAGTTCGTCGACAAGATCATTGATTTCTCCGGGTTCATCCGTTGAGTGCGAGAGTTTGCGAATGTGCTTGCCGTAGATACCAGGATCGATCTTTCCTTCAAGACGCGCTTGTTGCGCAAGACGAATAATGGGATTTTTTTCCGCTTGGCGATGAATGCGTTCCAGAGTCAGATCTGGTTTTTCCATGAGATTGAACGATCCTTCGATCGGTGGAAGCTGTCCGTGATCGCCAATGGCAATGATAGGTTTGTTGCATCCAAGCAAGTCGAGCCAGATCGCCTGCGTCACCATACTTGCTTCATCCACAATGATGAGATCTGCTTTGACGGTTTTGGATCGTTTCCAATACAGCAAGCGCCCGCCATCATCAAACTCCGGGCTGTAGAGAAGCGCGTGAATGGTGCCGCAGGAATCTGCCGGACCAAGGGCCTCGCGTTCCTCAAGATAGCCGCGCAACACCTGGCTCGCGCGACCTGTATAGGCGCAAAACGCCACGGAAAGGTCTGGTTTTGTTCGGAGAAGTTCCTGACGCAAAATGCTGACGAGCGTGGTTTTTCCTGTGCCAGCATAGCCTCCGAGCGAAAGAAAAGGGCTCGTAGGTTTTTCTAACCACGTAAGAAGCGTCGCAAGAGCGCTGGCTTGGTCCGGAGAGAGATCAAGAGAGGAAGATGTCACAGATCCTCATTGTGCGGAATGCGTGTGTTCTGGTCTAGGGCTGGTATGTTTCGTAAATTTCTGTTCTAATATTCGTATATGCGTACAAAACTTTTCGTCGTGAGTGCGTTAGCCGTGGCGTTTTTTATGAGCGCTCCGCCCGTAGAGGCGGCGTGGATTCGGACAGGGGATGTGACGCGGATTGGTAAGAGCGAGGTGGTCAAAGGTGATGTGTATACGTCTGCAGGCAATGTCTCATTAGACGGCCAGATGCAGGGCGATGTGTTTGCGGTTGGTGGTACTGTGCGCGTCGGCGGCTCTGTTGCGCAGAGCATTTTTGCCGCAGGTGGTACGGTCGATGTGTCTGGCACAGTCGGTGATGATGTGCGCGTGGCAGGCGGCACGGTCGTGATCGATGGCACGATCGAGCACGACCTTCTCATGATGGGAGGCAATGTCTTGATTCAGCCAGGAGCTTTGATCAAAGGCGATGTGTTTGTGGCTGGCGGCATGTTGACCATGGATGGAAAGGTGCAAGGCAATATGCGTGTGGCCGCAGGGACGCTCTCCTTGAACGGCACGGTGCAAGGATTTGTGGTTGCGGATATTGATCAAAAATTGCAACTTGGCAAAGACGCGCGTCTGGAAAAAGATTTGGTGTACCGTTCCAGATTCGCTGTCGTTCGTGAGGATGGCGCTGTCGTACGTGGCCGCGTGGAACAGCAGGCACCCAAAGTGACCATGCCAAAAGCAACAGAAAAGAATGTGAAGACGGCCATGGTTGGTGCGATTGTCTTTGCGCTTCTCGGGAAACTCCTGCTTGCTCTTGTGATGGCCTTGGTGATTGTCTCGGTTTTCAAACGCTGGACAAAACTCGTGGTAGATCATGCGCGCCATGACTTCTGGTGGGATGCCTTTCGCGGTCTTGTGACCATGATCGTCACGCCCATTGTGATCGTGCTTCTTCTCGCGAGCATCCTTGGCTTGCCCGTTGGTTTTGCGGTGCTTGCGGTCTATTCTGTGGCTATGATGGCCGCTTACGCCTGGATGGGGGTCATTGTGGGCGCATGGTTATGGAAGTGGATCACGAAGAAAGAAGCGGAACTCAATTGGAAACCCGCAGTGGTTGGGACCATTGTCGTGACGCTCGTCGGTGCGATTCCTGTGATTGGCTGGCTCTTTGCCGGGATCCTTTGCCTCGCGACCATGGGAGCTATGGTGGCCAGCGTGCAACCTTGGTGGGAAAAAGGAAGATAAGACAAACACAAAACGAGGGACCGCACCACGCGAGTCCCTCGTTTTTCTTTAGCGATGATTATTCCCACTGATACGGCACCTCGTGGAACGGGATCATACGTGCCTCTTCTGGGCGATGTGGTTCTGTGGCGCAGTTCACAACATAGGCGGAAATAGGGAGGAGGTTTTTCCACGCGTATGCCACGCCTGCTGGTGCTGTGAGGAGTTGGTAGTTGTTGTCGCCAAGGTAGACTTCTTGAAACTGTCCTTTGGTGGGTGATCCTTCGCGCGTATCAAACAAGACGAACTTCACGCGACCTACGGGGACAGCCATGTTACTCGTCATGGACGAGTGGAGTTTCCATCCTTTGGTCACGTTCGGATAAATGACGGAGATATACGTTTCACCAAACTGTTTGAAGTGCGGCGCATCACTGCGAAGCACATGCATGACTTGCCCGCGTTCATCCGGAATGATTTTGAGGGGAGTGAGCAAGACGCCGTCAATCAGGGCCATAGAATATTATGAGAGAATGGCATCGCCGGAAGATTCGGAGATGTGTTTGCGTTTCTCAAAGTAGTTTTTGTACCAAGCGACCGTCTCTGCAAGACCTTCGTCCACGGACCAGTAGGGTTTCCAATTCAGGATGCGTCCTGCTTTTTCGCTGGATAATGTTTGATCGTGAATTTCGGCTTTTGCCTGGTTCAGGATAATGGGTTGCAAATCCGTGCGGCCCATGACCTGTAATACTTTATTGACAATATCTACGACGGTCATGCTATTGCCCGTGGAGAAGTTGAATGGTTGCCCAAGTACCTCTGGACGTTCCATGTTTTCCGCAAGTGTGATGTACGCATTGGCCGCATCGCGAATAAAGAAATAATCGCGAATGAATTTGCCATCACTACGAATCACAGGTGCTTCATTGTGCAAAACATGTTTGATGGTTTCTGGAATCACACGTTGCCAGTTCAGGTCTCCCGGACCATACAGATTGCCACAGCGCGTGATACACACGGGCGTTTTATAGGTATTCCAATACATTTGCGATACGAGGTCTGTGCAGGATTTGGACACGTCATACGGATGCGTCCCACGCAGAGGTGCATCTTCGGTGTAGGGGAGCACAGGTTGTGCGCCATAGGCTTTGTCAGAGGAAGCCACGAGCATGCGCTTAACCGTCGGCGCTGTGCGCGCGGCTTCGAGCATGTTGCAGGTGCCCATGATGTTGGCACTGAGCGTCGGGAGCGGACAACGATTGCCTACCGGAGCTATCGGTTGAGCGCCTACATGAAATACCGTGTCGATTTCATATTCGTTCAACGCGCGATACACCGTAGGAAAGTCCTCAAAATCGCCATGGACAATGTTGATGTGATCAATGGCTCCTAATTCGAAAATGCGGCTCGAAGGGACGTGGTCACGCTTTAAAAGCACGAGACGAGCACCTAAATCATGAAGCATCTCAGCAATGGTGGAGCCAAGAAGGCCAAACCCGCCAGTGATGAAGACATGACGATTATTCCAAAACTGTTTGCGTTCCGCGGTAATGAGGTCTTTAAACATAGGAGAAAGACCACTTTGCCACGCAAGTCAGGCGAGTGTCAACGTAAAAAAAGACCCGCCAGCTAGTAGGCACTAGGTGGCGGGTGTAGGTGGTGCGGTGGCGAGCCCGGGCTAGGGCGCCAGGTCCGCGAGCAGGCGCTGGATGGCCGGGCCGTAGACCTCGAGCCCGAGCTCCGTGAGCTTGGGCTGGTTCGCGCGGAGCGTGGCCACGACCTCGGCGACCTCGGCCTTGCGGGCCTCGCACGCCGCGGGCGGCTGGTCCGCGAGTACCTTGGCCGTGTAGAGCGCGTCGGCCACGAGCTTCTGCTCGGCCGTGAGGCTCGCGGGGTTGGGCAGGGCGGCCTGCTCCTTGGCCTCGAGCTCCTTCTTGGTCTTGACCCGGAACTCGAGCCGCTTCTGCTCCACCAGGAAGTCGATGAGGCGGAGGAGGGCGAAGCTGGTCATCATGCACCGGTTGCGCGCGGCCGTCTGCCAGGGCACGAACCAGGTCTTGCCGATCATCTCGTAGGGCGAGCCCACGGGGCGTTCGCCGAGCAGGTTCGGCTTGATGCGGAGCGTGCCGGGCTTGTCCGGGTTGGGCTCCAGGGACGCGGGGTTGACCTCCACGGCGTAGGCCGTGACACCGCCCTGGCGTACGGGCTTGCCGTCCGCGTTGCGCTCGTCCTCGTACTTGAGCCACGCATTGTTGGCGTTGCCATTCTCGCCCTCGGGGCGGGAGGTGTCGCCATCGAACACCCCGACCTCCCCCTTCATCTCGCGAGCCGCAGTCTCGGCCGCGACCATCCGGACGTCGTGGAAGCCGCGTGGCGCGTTGGGCACGACGCCCGTGCGGTTCCAGACCTCGTCCTTCTCGCAGAAGCGCTTCTGCTCCGACAGCGCGACCCAGAGCTGACCGTCCCGCACGCAGAACGGCAGAGTCACGGCGCCGCCCTTCTCGTAGAAGATCCAGGTGTCGTAGGCGCCAGCGTAGCCGTTCTTGTCCGGCTCGGCGCCGTACTCGATCCGGCCGAGCGCGGTCTTGGACTTGCCGGGCTCGCGCTCGCAGTGGATCACCAGGGTTCGGACGCGCGGGACGATCTCGTCGTTCACCTCCACAGTCCAGGCCCGGGTCTTGTTCGGGTCGCGGGGTTCCAGGCCAGAGGGGAGCGTCGGGAGCCTTTCGAGAAGATCCATGTCATGTCCTCCGTGCAACGAAAACCGCACCCATTTATGCGGTGCGGGTATGTCAGCAGAAGTGGGTTTTTTCGTCAAGCCTACGTCCAAATTTTCCACTTCGGCTCGCTCTTCCACAGCTTCTCCAAATCCTCTTTGTCTTTGTACGTATCCATGCAATGCCAGAACCCTTCGTGCGGATACATGGCGATTTTGCGGTCTTCTGTGGCACGGATCAAGGATTCTTCGATCATTTCATTGCCATGACAGTAGGGGAGAAAATCGCGGGTGAGCACCATGAATCCGGCGTTCGTGTAGTCAGGGAGGCGCGGTTTTTCCGTGAAGCTGGTGATAACATTGCGATCATTAAAATTGAGCAAGCCGTATTTGGATTTTGGGTGAATGCCCGTAATCGTGCCAATTACGCCGTCTTGTGCCTGGCGTTCGCGATGCAAAGCCAGGAGCTTGGCAAGATCGACATCAGCTACGCCATCGCCGTAGGTCAACATGAACTCTGGTCCGGTCAAATATTTTTTTACACGTGTGAGACGTTCGGCAGTCAAAGAATCTAGGCCTGTGTCTGCAAAGGTAATGCGAAAATCATCTTTGTTCTGATCATCCATGAGCTGGGCCGTATTGGTTTTGAGATCCAAACGAAAATCTCGAGAGAGAAATTGATGGTTCAAAAAGTAATCTTTGATCTGTTGCCCGCGATAGCCAAGACACAAGATAAAGTCTTTGTATCCCTGCTCCGCGTAGATCTTCATGATGTGCCACAAGATCGGCCGTCCCCCAATTTCTACCATGGGTTTTGGTTTATATTCGGTTTCCTCGCGCAAGCGGGTGCCTTGACCGCCGCACATGATCACGACGGGTATGGTTTGACGTACCTCCTGGTTTTCCATAGGATAGGGAAGAAATCAGTATTTCTAGGCATTCTGTGGTGGTTGCAATCGTATGTCAAACTCCTCCTCTCCTCAGGTGAGTATCGTGATCGTCACATGGAATGTGCGCGAACTCCTTCGGGCAAACCTCGCGCGGCTGTTTTCTCTACGAGAAAATATCACGTTTGAAGTGTTTGTCGTGGACAATGGTTCGAATGATGGAACCGCACACATGGTGCGAGAACTCTTTCCTCAGGCGCATTTGATCACGAATGATTGGGATGCGGGATTTGCTGGACCAAACAATCAAGCGCTTCGGCTCGCAAAAGGGGAGGTTTGCATCCTGCTCAATCCGGACATGCTCGTCGAAGAGGGGGCGCTCACGCGCGTGTATGAAAAAATCACCCAAGATCGTTCGATTGGGGTATTGGGTATCAAATTGGTCTCCAAAGAAGGCAAACCGATCAACTCTGTGCGTCATTATCCAGACTGGTGGTCACAACTGTTGATCATTTTGAAGGCCCAACATCTTTTTCCATCCGCACTAAAATATTATTTGTGGGATGGCTTTGACTTTGATCGTTCGCAAGACGTGGATCAGGTACGCGGTTCCTTTTTCGTTTTTCGTCGCGAACTTCTCGAAACCGTTGGCTATCTCGACGAAAAGAGTTATCACATTTGGTTTGAAGAGGTGGACTATTGTCGACGGGTGCGGGAGAAGGGGCTACGCATCTTTCATTATGCAGATGCGCAAGCGCATGACTATGTTGGCAAAGGCGTTTCACAGATGAGGCGTCTTGAGACACAGCTCATCTTTACAAAAAGCATGTTGAACTATTTTCGCAAATGGCATCCGCGTTGGCAGTGGTGGGTGTTGGCTTGTGCTCGGCCTATTGGGTTAGCGGCCGCGTGTGTTGCTGATGGATGGTCGTGGCTAACAAAAACACGCATATGACGATTGCTCTCCAACTTTCCTGCTTTAATGGCGCGCGCTATTTGCCGACGTTGTTTGCGTCGCTTGCAAAACAAACCGTGCAGGATTGGCATCTGTACGTGTTGGACAATGCATCTGATGCAGAAAATGCGCAGATGATTCGTGAGGCTGTCAAAAACGCAGGGCTCCCGATTACGCTCGACCGTCTGGAAAAGAATATTGGATTTGCAGGAGCGCATAATTATTTATTCGCCAAACACAAAGATACGTCGGATGTTGTGCAGCTGTTGAATGATGATGCATTTCTTGAGCCAGACTATCTTGAAAAGGTGCTCTCGTATTTGGATACGCATGCGACCTGTGCGGCGGTGAGCGGGAAGATTTTGCGATGGGATTACGATCATCGAGAAGAGGCGCATGGAGGGCGTACAACGATCGTGGACTCGCTTGGGTTGCGCCGCGATTGGACAGGACATGTCGCAGATCGTTCTGCGGGTCAGCAAGATCCGATCCCTGGACGTACAGAGCCTCTGCCCGTGTTTGGCGTGTCGGGTTGCCTGCCCCTGTATCGCACAGCGGCTGTCTTATCTGTGAGCTCATGGGGTACGCTCTTTCATCCGGAATTTGTGATTTATAAGGAAGACGTGGATCTGGCCTATCGCCTGCAGAATGCACAATATTTCGCCGCGGTTGTGCCGACAGCCATTGCTTATCATCGCCGCTATTTGGGATCAAAACCGTCCTTGGTCGCGTCCGCAAAAAAGGCGATCAATGAAAATGCGTACTACTCATATCGCAACCATTTGTGGATCTTGATTATGCACTTGCGTTGGCGCGATCTGCTCTGGTCGCGCATCGGTGTATGGCCATATGAGGCGGCAAAATTACTGTATTGGTTTGTGCGTCAGCCGTCGTTTGTATGGAAAACGTGGCAGGAGACGTGGCGTGCGCGTGCCTCATTGCGCGAGGCGCGTGATTGGATGCGAGAACGCCATCGCTATGGACGGTCGCCTGTTTCTTTGGCGCCAACACGTCATCGTGCGCATGTCGCGATTATCATGGTGGGGCATGAGGATTTGAATGAGGAGTGTCTTCATTCGATCGCGGTGCTCCGACAGGCATCCTCGCTCAACATCGACATCGTGGTGCCGGATAATCGTTCGACGAAATATCGTGCGAATGAGCTTGTTGAACGAGAACTCCCAGGTGCCTGGTGCCTGCTTCGCAATGGGGATTATGGGTACGGCCGATCCAATGTCCGCGGAGCCTACCAAGTGGAGGCAGAGTATTATTTTATTCTGAACCCGGATACGTTGATTGAAGATCCGCTCCTCGTCGATCGTCTCTACGCGTATATGCGTGCCCATCCAGATGTGGGCGTTACCGCACCCAAGATCGTATATATGGATGGTCGCTTGCAAGAAACGTGCCGTCGTTTTCCTGCGTGGTATATGCCGTTTGTGCAACGAACAAGGCTTCAGCATACGGCTTGGGGAAAACGGTATGCGGAAACGTTTCTCATGCGAGATTACGATCACGCCACAGAACGAGATATTGATTGGGCGCAGGGATCGGCCTTGTTCATCGATGCGTCTGTGTGGACGCGTCTGCTCGGCTATGACCATCGCTATTGGATGTATTATGAAGACATTGACCTCTGTCGTCGCACGCATCTGCTCGGCAAGCGTGTGGTCTACCTCCCAGACGCGATCGTGAAGCATGCGCATCTGAAGGAGTCAGCGAAAATCCAAAGCTTCTTGAAAAATCTGTTGATGAACCAAATGGCACGTGCGCATATTGCCAGTTGGCTCAAGTATCTTTGGAAGTGGAAGTGGGCACGCATCACGTATCACGCATCACGTATCGTGCAAGATCCGATCACGATCGACCATCCAACAAATCGCTAATCACACCATTTATGCTTCCTCACGTTGCCATTATCTATCTCACATACAACGGAAAAGAATCCCACATTGATATTCCGCGCTGTTTGGAATCTATTCGTGTTGCTAACTATCCGCACGATCGCCTGGAGGTGATTTGCGTGGAAAATCCTTCACCGCATGGCGCGAGCTGGCCCATGATTGAACGTGATTGGATGCCGCGCGCAGGCAAGGACTTTCCACGATTGACGATCGTGAAGAATGAAAAGGATCTTGGGTATTCTGGCGCAAACGATGTGGGTCTCGAGGTCGCCATTCAACATGGATGCGAGTATGTGTTTCTCTTGAACCAGGATACGGATGTCACGCCTGATTTTTTGAAGTATGTTGTCGAACGCGCGGAAGCAGACAAAAATATCGCCTTTGTGCAATCACTGCTGATGCTGGGTCAGGAACAGGATCGGGCCAATAGCACAGGCAACAAATATCATTTTCTCGGCTATGGGTATGCGGGTGGTTTTCGTTGGAAAAAAGAGGCGGTGGATGCGTATTTTCTCGAAGAGTGCAAACGTAATCCAGAACTGGAGATCCCGTATTTTAGCGGTGGGGGCGTGTTGTGCCGCGTGTCTATCGTGCAAAAGATTGGACTCTTTGACGCGCCGTTTTACATGTACCACGAAGATGTGGATGCATGTTTCAACGCGCGTGCCCATGGATATAAAACCGTGATTGAGCCACGGAGCGTGGTCAATCATTATTACGAATTCTCGCGAAGCATCAAAAAGTTCTATTGGATGGAACGCAATAGGATACTCTTTGTTTTGAGCTTCTATAAAATACCAACGCTTATCCTCATTGCGCTTCCATCGCTTTGCGTGGAAGTTGCCTCCTTTCTCTTTGCCTTACGCAGTGGCTGGTGGCGTGAGAAGGCGCGTGCCTGGGGATTTTATTTTCACTGGAGTACCTGGCAGTGGGTGGCGCGTCGTCGCAAGCGTATCCAGTCCGAACGCGTGATCGGTGATCGCGAGCTCTTACGCCTTGCGGAAAGCCGTATTCTCTTTCAAGAAGGTGGCGCCGATGACACGGGCATCCAAAAAGACGTCAATAGCTCGATCATTACGGACTTCGCGAATCCTGTTTTGACGGCAATCTGGAAGGTGATTTATTTCCTGATACGGTGGTAAAAAGTAAAAACGCTCATCCATGAATGAGCGTTTTTATAATGGATCTTGATTTATGCGTAGAGACGTCTTTCTTCCTCTATCTCCGCAAGAAGAGCCTCGCCATGTTTGCCGCCCATGCTGAGAAGAGCTATCTGGAGTAAGCTGAAGGCGTGCAGAGCCTCGTCCCCAAATTTTGTAATATTATCGGCGATACCTACGGTTGTGAGACTAGAAAAGGATACCTGCAGTTTTTTTAGAATTTCTGTGCGAATTTTATCGTGTCTGTTCTCCGCTAATTTTTCCAATACGTATATCTTATCTGCGATGGCATCGATGCGTTCAGGGGTAAGTGTTGCCTGCGTCAATACATTGAAAGAGCTCAGCTCTTTATGTATCGCATGAAGTTCGCTTGAAACTTGTTCAGCAAAAGCGAGTGGATTTTCAAAGGCCCCTTCTCTATTTTTCATAGCGAACAAGAAATATGAATAGTCTACTGTCATTAGGATAAACAACGGTTTATGTCTTGTGAAGGCCCGCGTTTATCAATGCGACGCGATTTGTATGTGGCAAAGTTTTAGCACGCTCTCCATACCAGCGACCTCCTCCGGCTTTGGATAGAGATAGTCTTCTTTGTGATAGGACGTGGATCCAATGGCGATGTTCATGACACGTTCGTCCGTGAGCGGGAAGAAGGCATGGTACACGCCTGCGGGGACACGCACGCGGGCAAGGGCGCGATCACGGGTAATAAAATAATTGGGCATGCCACACGTATCCTCCAGAGGATCGACGCCTGTGATGATGCCAACGGTCTTTTGAAAGGTAGGGGATTCTGGGCGGAAATCCGAGAGGATCCACAGGGAGGTGCCGTTTACCGTGAAGAAGAGCTCATCGAGTTTGAGGTGGTAGTGCCCGCCACGATGCGTGCCGCGACCAACAGCTGTTGAGGCGTAGATATCGCGAATGTCATCGCCAAAGCCTTCGGGGTTTTCTTTACCGCCAGGAAGCATGTGCAAAACAGCCCCGTCTAAGTTGCCGATAAGCGGTTGCAGTTCAATGGTGGCTCCGGCAATGCCGGAGTCGATTATTTGGAGGGTTGCCATACGGGTTTGAACTCCCAGGAACGACTGGTGAGATACGCGCGGAGTGCTTCTTGCCATGGTCGCATGGACGGGAGCTTGGTGGAGACAATAATAGAATAGTCCGGACGCTTTGCCGCGCGTGTCATGGTGGCAGGATCGCGAGGGGAGATGGTGACTGGGAGTTTGAGAATATCGATAATTTCCGATGCCCATTCAAACCATGTGGCGCCACCTTGATTGGACATGTGATAAATGCCAGGGGCGTTTTGCAAAGGGAGAATGTGTTCCGCAATGTGACGCGTGAGGTCATCGACATGTGTCGGGGCAGAGACTTCCGCGCGGTTTACGAGGAATGACTCCGCATGTTGCGCATCGCGAATGATGAGCTCAATGAAGCTTGGTTTGGCGCCCGCGAAAGTCGCGGCCGGACCGTAGAGACGCGAGGTACGGATGATGTAGGTTCGGGGATTATCGCGAAGAGCGTTTTGTTCTCCTTCGAGTTTTGATTGTCCATAGGCGCTCAGGGGAGCGGGCTCATCCGTTTCTATGTACCCTTCTTGCTTTGTGCCATCAAAAATATAATCCGTGGAAAAGTGGATGAAGGGGAGGTTGCGCTCTGCGGTGAGTCGGGCAAGAAGTCCCGGAGCTTCTGCGTTCAGTGTGAAGCAGATCTCCCGTTCTGCGCCCTCGGCTCCATCAACGTTGTTGTACGCCGCTGTGTTGACCACGAGCTCTGGTTTGACGGTGTCGAGAGTCTGGGCCAGCTGTTCTGCGTTCAGAATATCGACTTCCGTGGGTTCGGGGGCGACGATGGTGTGGTCGGTCCAAAGGCGTTGCATGGCGTTGCCAAGGCGGCCAGACCCTCCAAGGAGAAGGATGTGCATATATCACGGTACGTTAGCGCACCTTCGCTGGTCTGTCATGCCCCCTTGCCTTTTGTGGCGGTCCCTGCTAATCTGCGCGCATTGACGTATGAAAACCGCTATCCACCCCAAATACTACCCGGACGCCAAGATTGTGTGCGTTTGTGGCAATACCTTTACCGTTGGTTCCACGGTGCCAGAAATCCATGTGGAATTGTGTTCTGCTTGCCACCCTTTTTATACGGGTAAGCAGAAACTGATCGATACTTCCCGCCGTGTGGAGAAGTACATGGAAAAGTCCAAGGTCAAGGACGCAACAACTGTCGCAAGTGGCAAAAAGGCGAAAACAGCCAAGCGCGCCGCACAGAAGATTGCCAAGAAACAGAAAAAGACCACGCTCGAACAGGCATAGTGAAAAAAGAGCCGGCATGGCATGATGGTGGCGGTATTCCCGTTTTCCCTCTGTCTGCCGGTTTTTGGTTACTGAGTTCTCCCCCTCTCGGAGGGGGAGCTAGAGGGGGTGGGAGCCAGTCCGTGGCGCCAACCACCCCTTGCCCCTCCTTCGAAAGGAGGGGAAAAACCTATGACCATTCTTGAACAAGCCCGCCAATCTATCTCTGCGCTCGCTACTGCCGAGGCACGTGTATCGTCCCCGGAGGTTTTAGCGGACCAGAAAAAAATCAAAGAGGCTTCGCTTGCCTATAATCGCGCGAAGGAATTAGCGGAAGTAGGTGCACAGGTTTTGGCGCTTGATCAGGCGCTGAAGGATGCGCAAGAGGCCGCTGGATCGGACGATGAGGAAATGCGAGCCATGGGGCAAGCGGAATTGGGACGGTTAGAGGCAGAGCTTCTTGAGGCCACGGAGACATTCGAATTGCTTCTGGTGCCGCCAGATCCACATGATCAGAATGATGTGATTGTGGAAATCCGTGCAGGCGCTGGTGGAGATGAGGCCGCCTTGTTTGCCCATGACCTGTGCCGCATGTACACGCGTTTTGCGGAGCGTCATAAATGGAAGATGACCCTGATTTCCGAATCAAAGAACGAGCTTGGTGGATACAAGGAAGTGGTTTTTATGGTTCAGGGCTCAGGCGCCTATGGCTGGCTCAAATACGAATCCGGTGTGCATCGCGTTCAGCGTGTGCCTTCCACGGAAAAAGCAGGCCGCATCCACACATCAACAGCGACCGTTGCGGTGTTGCCAGAGATTGAAGAAGAGGAAGTGAAGATTGATCCAAAGGATATTCGCATTGATACGTTTTGTGCAGGTGGCAAAGGCGGGCAGTCTGTGAATACAACCTATTCTGCGGTGCGCATGACGCATATTCCGACAGGCGTGGTTGTGAGCTGTCAGGATGAACGTTCGCAGTTGCAGAATCGTGAACGCGCCATGACGATTTTGCGTTCGCGTGTGTGGGAGGCAGAGCAGGAGCGTAAGCGTGCGACGCTTGAAGCAGAGCGCCGATCACAGATTGGGACGGGGGATCGTTCAGAAAAGATTCGCACCTACAACACGCCGCAAGATCGCATTACAGACCATCGGATCAAAAAATCTTGGCACAATATTCCGCAAATCATGGACGGAGAACTGGAACCATTGGTTATTGCCGTGAAAACAGGGAAAAAAGGAAACGAAGAAGATGAAGATTAATGGTATGGATTGCATCATCATGGCCGCTGGGCTGGGCACGCGCCTGCGCCCACTCACAGACACAACGCCAAAGCCGCTGGTGCCTGTGGCAGGGCGTGGCACATTGCTTCGTTTGTTGGATAAGCTTCCTGATGTCGTTGATCGCGTGATTATTGTGGTTGGCTATTTGCAGGACAAGATTCGTGAGCAAGTTGGTACGCGTTGGAACGGGCGTGAGATCGTCTATGTTGTCCAAGATCCGCTGGATGGGACAGGGGGCGCAGTGCGTCGTGCGCAGTCAGAGATTCGCTCCGAGCGTTTCCTCGTCCTGAATGGCGATGATTTGTACGCAAAAGAGGACCTCGCGCGATTGGCCTCTGCAGAACGTGGAGCGCTCGTCTATCGCATGCGCATGCCTGCGTTGTGGCAGATGTGGCGTGTAGAATCCGGACGACTTGTGGCATTTGATCGCGTACCTGCGGATACAGAGGCATGGATGAATATCAATGCGTTTACGCTTGGTCAAGAATTTTTTGAAACAGAACCAGTGCCTGTGCCAGGCAAAGAGCATGAGCAAAGCCTGCCTCATGCCTTGCCACAATTATTTTCGCGCTATCCATATCAGGCCATACCAGCGACGTTTTGGATGCCGTGCGGGACGCTGGAGGAAATCCAACAAGCCGAAATGGCGCTCCGTCAAAGAGGCGAAGCATGATATCATGTCGCTGTATGCCTCTTCGTGCATCGCGACAAAGTCTTGGGACCGTGGTCGGAAAGGCCTTGTTTGGACGTACAGCGACCACGCAGGGTATCAAACGACAACTGCAAGCAAAGGGGACGGGGACGGTTATTTCTGCACTCAAGGCAAAAGGGGTGAGTGTATCGCCGGAAAAACTCACGCGTGTGTTGGCAGGGAAAGATCGCGGAGGGATTTCGCAGGGGCAATTGAAAAAAGCCGTGCAAGCATTTCGCAGTGTTGGTATTGGCCCTCAGGAGGAGACTGTGAGTCGGATCATGATCGACGCCATGAAGGGGGCGAGGGAGTTTGAAGGCACAAAGGGTCCTTCCTTACGGGACGCGACCGTGAAGGCGTGGAATCAAGAACGTGCGCAGGAGGCAGAAGAAGAGCGGCGCGTTGTGGAGGGAGAGGAGGCTGTAGGGGTCTTGTCCCGCATGCGTTCTGGTATTGGCCGGCCGGACCAGTTGCAAAAAACGCAACGTGCGACCGATGGGCTAAGCGATGGAAAGTCTACAACCATTCGAGAAATGCGTGATATGTTGCGCAATAAACTCACTATTCAGCCGCCGAGCAAGTCTCAGCCGCCCTCCATGAAGCCGCCCCTTGATTGATATTAGGCTTTCGGCTACACTGTCCTCACTTACTTACACCTTCAAAACACCTGTAAAACTACGGTAATTCTCCCTCCCCATTTCATCGGGGCCATTGCCGTTGGTGTTTTGATCTAAAAGGGAGTCATGCTATGGCAAAGATGCCAACGTTGGTAGAGTTGCTCCAATCCGGAGCCCATTTTGGCCACCAGACGTCTAAGTGGCACCCAAAAATGAAGAAGTTTATTTTTGGCAGTCGGAATGGTATTCATATTATCAACCTTGAAGAGACGCAAAAGGCGCTCGAAGAGGCTATGACGTTTGCCAAAAAGACTGCTTTGCGCGGAGGCACGGTTTTGTTTGTGGGTACGAAAAAGCAGGCGACAAATCTCGTGGCAGATGCGGCAAAGTCTTGCGGCATGCCCTATGTAGACAAGCGCTGGCTTGGCGGTACGCTCACCAACTTCCCGAGCATCTCCCAGGTCTTGCGTAAGTTTAAAGACATGAAGCGCAAGCAGGAGAAGGGTGAACTTGGAAAATACACCAAATTTGAGCAGTTGAAATTCGGCGAGCAGATCAAGCTCATGGAAGAAAAGGTCGGTGGTATTCAGGATTTGACTCGTATCCCAGACGTGGTTTTCATCTTGGATATTCGCAAGGATAAAACAGCCTTGGAAGAAGCAGTTCGTCGCGGAGCAAAGGTGATTGCCATTTGCGACACCAATGTGGATCCTTCTTCTGTGGATTTCCCCATCCCATGTAATGATGACGCCATGAAAGCGATTCAGTTGATCGTGACCATGATGGCGAATGCGATTAAGGAAGGCCGCGATGAATGGGAAAATGCGCGTACACGTTTGGGCGGTGCTTTGATCAGCCCGGCCGCACGTCAGACGCGATAAAAGAGTCTATAAAGGGAGGGAGTTACGTTCATTTATTGTCTGAATATATGATTGATAGCAAACTCGTCATGGAGCTCCGTAATCGTACGGGGGCAGGCGTGGTAGATTGTAAGAGTGCTTTGGAAGAAGGTGGTGGTGACATGGAAAAGGCCATTGAGGTCTTGAAAAAGAAAGGCGCAGTCAAAGCCGCGAAAAAGCAGGCAGAGCGCCAGGCAAGCGAAGGCTTGATCGTGTCGTACGTGCATCACAACGGCAAACTCGCGGCATTGCTTGAGCTTGCGTGCGAAACGGATTTTGTGGCACGTAACGAGGACTTCAAGCAATTGGCAAATGATCTGGCTCTCCAGGTCGCGGCCATGGACCCAACCTATCCAAGTCCAGATATGATTCCCGCAGAGATGGTCGAAAAGAAACGGCAGGAATTCCTTGCGGAACTCGTGGATGATAAAAAGCCAGAAGAGATCAAAGTAAAAATCGTTGAAGGAAAAATGAACAAATGGTATTCAGACGTGTGTCTGACAAAGCAGGCGTTCATTAAGGACGAAACCAAGATCGTGGAACAGCTCTTGAGCGATGCGATCGCCAAGATCGGCGAAAAGATCGTGGTAACGCGCTTTTCCCGCATGCAAATGGTGGCCGCACCAAAAACGTGCTAACGTGAACAGGTTAAAACAACGGAATGAAATAATTGTTCCGTTGTTTTTGTATAAGAGATATGCGTGACAGCTCCGTCACGGACGAACAGCTTGTCTTAGAGGCGCAACAAGGGTCGCGCGAAGCATTTGGCGTACTTGTTGAGCGCTATCAGGCGCGTCTTCTTCGATATGCGCGCGTGCTCTTATTTGATCGAGCTGATACGGAAGATCTTGTACAAGACGCGTTCTTGCAGGCATATCGCAACCTCCAGAGCTTTCGTGCAGGCGCCCGTTTTTCTCCTTGGATCTATCGTATTGTGCACAATGTGTGCGTGAATGCCGGGAAACGTCGGATACGTGAGGTGCTCACGGATTTTTCTTGGGACGTTGTGTTGCCGCTTGGCGGGGTGTCGTCTTCTACGCTCGAAGAGGATCGCCTTGTGATCAGGGATGCCTTGGAACGCTGTTTGAGGCAATTAGACGTAAAATATCGAGAGCCGCTCGTATTGGCCTATCTTGAGGAGATGGATTATCAGATGATTTCCGACGTACTCCATATTCCATTGGCAACCGTGGGGGTTCGTCTGATGCGTGGACGCGAAAAATTACGGAGTTTATGCGAACAACACAGATATGAATAGCCCGCAAAAAATAGAGCAGTCAGCTGTGATGGACCGCATTGAGCACGAACGTCTGCTCATGCATTCGCGTAGCTATTTTTGGGCACGTTCTGTCCTGATTGCTCTTGGGGGTTTGCTCGTGATCGGAAGCGCGGTCCTTGTGGCGGGCATGGTTGTCTTTCGTTTGCGTGCGCAGGGGCTTATTGATCTTCCATGTCTGCATCGTTTGGGAATCATGGGTGTTGTTCGCGTATTTCCATGGATTGTCCTTGTGATCGCGTTTCTATTTATCGTGGCCGCGAGTTGGTATGTCTATCACTTTACTACGGCCTATCGACGTTCATTTTTGCTGATTCTGTTGGGATTTATAGGTGTTGTCCTCATGGCCGGTGCGTTGATCGATGCAACGCCCATCCCTTGCCAGTTGCATTGTGGAGTAGGTCAGTGGTCAGCCTGTCGATTGCTGCCATCATCATTCACGCCACAAGGATCGTGCGTGGTAAAAGCGTGTGGGTGTGAGCGACAGGGGCGTCATGAAAGAAAAGCTTGCCCTGCCCTGTAATACTGTTACGAGCTCGCGCATCGCTTATCACGCGTCTGATGCAACGCACTATCTATTCTTTTGTATGAACCGATCTCTTTTGTACGTTGTGACGGTTATTGCTGTGGGTGTGGCTTTGGTGGGTGGATATGCCTTTGCCGCGGAGAATAATAAAACAAACAAATCTCTCAGTGAGAGTGCTCCTCCTGTCATAGGTTCTCCCTCTTGCGGATGCAAGCTTGGTGGGATGAAGGGCGTGGGTCAGACACTCAAAGCCGAGGCACTTGGTATGACTGTTGATGCCATGCGCGCGGCCCAGCGAGAAGGATCCACGCTGAACGACCTTCTTGCGCAACAGAATCTGACCTTGGATCAGTTTCATGCAAAGATCCTGGATCTGAAAAATGCCGAATGGGCAAAACAGGTCGTGGCAGGCACGCTCACGCAAGCCCAAGCCGACCAACTCTTCGCTGATTTTGAGTCCAAGCAGGGGAGTTGCACGGGCGAAAGTGGGCAGGGGTGCGGTTGTGGCAAGGGCGCGGGTTGCGCAAGCAAAGGCTCGGGCTGTGGCATGCGGCGTGGGCAATAAGCAGGGGAGATAAAAAAAGACCCTCGAACAGTGTGTTCGGGGGTTTTACGTTCGCTTGAAGCGCTCCACGATCTCGTGGCAAATGCGCTTGTTCGCGCCCAGGATCATGGGCGTCTGTGCGAGCGAGCCGTCCGGGTTGCGGAACAGGTAGGGCACGTCGTCCAAGGGGTTGCCCTCGAAGTCGCACGCATGGCCGCCTGCGCCCAGGACGAGCAAGTAGCCGGCGCCGCCCACGTCCTGCTTCTGGCGGTCGCAGAGGAACGCCACGGCCTGGCCAGTTGACACGCATGCCATTTCCACGGCCGCGCCCGACAGGTTGCGGATCCAGCCCTTTTCCGGGAACGCCTTGGCCACGCGTTCACGCATGGACGGGTAGTACATCTCTACGATCATCACCATCTCCCCCAGGCTGAGCCTGTCCACGGGCATAGTTTCCGCGGGGTGGGTAGTGGTGGTGAAGCCGAACGTATGGCTTTGGGTGGTGCTGAACAGGGTCGGCCCTGCGAACAGCAGACGGTTGCGTTCTACGCACCACATCTCGCCATTGCGCAGATCCATGACCCCGGCGGCCACGAGGT
>Ga0172379_10001058_pt1 | contig 59186 bp, 62 predicted proteins | sample GrowelOW334metaG_FD_119756 | JGI IMG/M metagenome (GOLD analysis project Ga0172379, IMG submission 119756) | Groundwater microbial communities from an aquifer near a municipal landfill in Southern Ontario, Canada - Groundwater well OW334 metaG | ecosystem: Environmental > Aquatic > Deep... | reverse complement strand
AAGCAAAGCTGCAATTTCTAGGATGTCATCATTTTTCCCGCTTAATAAAGACCATCGGTGTAAATCTAGATTTTTTCTTTTTGCGTATTGTAGTAATTTTTCCGGTGTATCTCTTTCGGGATCAATTGAGAGAAAAACGAATTGTGTTTCAGCAAGTTTTTCATTCGACAAACTTTTTTCAATCTTCTGCATGTCATTTAAGATTATCGGACACGCGTAAGTACAGCTTGCAAAGAACATCGCCAGCACAACTTTCTTTCCTTGAAATTTTCCAAGTTGAATTAGTTTATTATTTTGATCTGTCCAATTTCCGGTTAACTGATAGACTGATTTTTCGCTAAATTCCGATGCTTCAAAATCTTCACTGCAACAAGATTTTTTTGTTGTATCGGTTTTAAATTCAACTGTTTTCACTTCAACTTTTTTCTTTTCGCTGTTGCCGCACGAAAGAATTGCGATGGAAGCAAAAGCCAGAAAAATTATTTTTATTGAGAGAACAATTTCTTTTTTCATTTTTTCTTTTCCTTTATTGTTACATCTTTTACACATCTGAACCCCAGATTATGAATTGCATACGTTGCCTGCAAACTGCTGCGAAAACCGAAACGCATGAACGCTGCGTAATCGGAAAAATCTGATGAGCCGACTGCGCCGCTGCCGCAGAACAAATTTCTTTCCAGGTTGGTATCACCGCGTGATTCGCCGGTCACTAATGCTGTGTTAAAATCAAGCACCCATTCCCAGATTAATCCGTGCAAATCATACACGTGATAATAGTTTGGTTTTGCTTTACCAACTTGTTGTAATCCTTTAGAGTTTGGGATGGAGTACCATTGTAAAATTGTTTTTTTGTATTCGCTGTCTTTTGTTCCATCGGCTTTTGTTCTACTGGCTCTGCCGATATATTCCCATTCCGCAACGGTGGGAAGTCTTTTTCCAACTGAAGTTGCGTAAGCTTTTGCAGCGAACCATGAAATATTTGTAACCGGACTTTTGGGATTTACGTTTTCACCTAATTCCAAATCCGATTTCCAGTGTCTCAAGTAATTTGTGTCGGCGAAAATTCTTTTCACTTTTGATTTTCTCCAACGTGGATTCTTAATTACAAATTCAAGAAACTGTTCGTTGGTTACGGGATACTGATCCACATAAAAAGATTTGACGACTACTTTTACATTATTTGAATCGCTAAAAAAAGGTTTATACGAACCGGCTGGTATGAGCGCCATCTTTTCTTTTTCATGTTGAATAGTTTTCTTTTGTGCCATTGCTGAGATTAGCAAAAACTGCGTGAGAACAAAAATGAAGATGGAGTACTTCCAACGTTTCATCTCTATTTGCCTCTTACCTTTGCAACTTCTTGAGGAGTAACAATGTCGGTTTTGTTTCCAAAAGAATTACGAACATAGGTTAGTACCGCTGCAACTTGCACATCATCGAGTACTTGCGGCGGCATAACATTGTTATACTTTGTGCCGTTCACAATAACTTCCCCTTGCAACCCTTTGATGACTGTTGCAATCGCCCGTTCTTTATTTTTTAATAAATAATCTGATTGTGCCAACGGAGGAAATACATTCGGCAATCCTTTACCATCTGCTTGGTGACACGCCTGGCAGGTTGATGAAAATACTGTTTTGCCGAAAGCGAGTAATTCTTCTCTTGACATTTTTTTGTTTGGATCGGGTGCGCCATTTAAGAGATTAGCTTTTAACATTGCATCGCTCGGGTTGCCGTTACCGAGATAAACTTCATCTTTTTGTTTGCCGGAATAAATATCTGTTTGAACTTCGCCGCTAACTTTCAGCATTCCAAGCGCGCCTTTGTTGAATGCTCTGAAGATTGAGTGATCAACCAAAATAAATGTTCCGGGAACTTCACATTTAAATTCTACAATTGAAGAACCACCGGCAGGAATGAGCGTTGTCTGCACATTATTTTGATTAACGTTCGTTCCTCCTTCGCCATAAACTTTGTTAAAAATTTCGCCAATAACGTGAAAGGAAGAAACCAAATTCGGTCCGCCGTTTCCGATATAGAGTCTAACCGTTTCTCCTACGTTTGCCGTAATTGCATTATCACCAACCAATGAACCAACAGAGCCGTTAAACACAACATAAGGAGGATTTTCATCTACAGCTTTCACTTGACTAAACGGCTGCAAACCCGGCGCGCCGTAATTTCCTTCGGTGTAAAATTCGCTTTGCATTATGTAATATTCTTTATCAACTTTCGGCAAACCTTCTTTCGGTTCAACTAAAATCAAGCCGTACATTCCGTTCGCAATGTGCATTCCCACGGGAGCGGTGGCGCAATGGTACATAAACAATCCGGGATTTAATGCTTTAAATGAAAAAGTTGAAGAATGTCCTGGCGCTGTGAATGATGAAGCTGCGCCACCACCTGGACCGGTCACGGCGTGAAGATCAATGTTATGCGGCATCTTACTTGTTGGATCGTTGTGAAGATGAAATTCAATCAAATCGCCTTCTCTCACTCTGATAAATTTACCGGGAACGCTGCCGCCGAACGTCCAAAAAACATATTCAACTCCGTCAGCTAATCTTTTTACAACTTCCTGCGTTTCAAGATTAACAATAACTTTAGTGGGATGTGTTCGGGTAATTGGAGCCGGTAAATAAGGGGCATCTGTTAAGACGGCATCTTCTACTCCTTCAATTTCCGTAGAATCAAAACGATTACACCTTATTAAGGTGACTGAAATTAAAATTACTAATGAAAGAAGTAAAAACGTTTTTAATATTTTGGAAAAGTTACTCATTGCATTCTCTAGTTGGTTATTTAGTTATTGATTTGTTTATCAAAGCACTGTCAATTTCAAGTTCATCGATATTGCTGACATGACCGATTCGATCTAAATTTTTATTAAGTAAAAGATATTCTTCCTTTGTTATATGGTTCTGCCATTTTCCTGATATCATGCCAACTGCCGTAATGATGACAAAAATTCCTGCTACGCCTATTGCAATTATTTTTTTGTTGATAGCGGTTTTTGATTTTACCGGCTGAAGATAAAGTGTGTTGGCAACCGGACAGACATCAACACAGTTCATACACGTGGTGCATTCATCGCTTACTACAATCTTTACTTTATCAACTTTAATAGAAGAAGGACAAGCTTTTGCGCATAAACCACAATCAATGCAGCTTGATGCGTTACGTTTTATTTTGTTCGGACTGAGCAGCGAAAAAATTCCGAGCAGTGCACCATAAGGGCATAAGTAGCGGCACCAGAAATTTCTGATGATAATTGATAGAACGAATATGACTGAAAGAACAATGATTGAAAATCTTGTGATGTCGGCAAAAAAATAATACAGCTTCAAATCTGCGATGATGTTGTATGGACTATCGAGAAATAGTTTCAATGTCAGCGCATCCATTTCCATAAAAATTGAATAGGCAAAAAAAGCAAGAATCAAATATTTTAAACTGCGGAGTGGATAATCTAAAAATTTTGGAACGCGGATTTTTCTTCCGAATAATTTTTCTCCAAAATCTCCGATGAGTTCTGAAAGAAAACCAACCGGACAAAACCAGCTGCAAAAAGATTTTCCGAAGACAAATGAAACAGCTACAATTCCAACGAAAATGAAAAAGCCTGCCGGATGAACTTGATGTACCGAACCGGTTAAGAAAAAGTAGTAAACACTCATCAACGAACTGATTGGAAGAAAGCCATCAACACCGGGAGGACGCTGATAAAACGCGGCTGTTCCGTTGCTTTCTAAATATTTTGCAAAGAGAAAGAATTCAACTCCGATCCAAAGGCAAAGGAGTGCGAAAATCAATTGAATTGTAAATCGGTATTTCTGAATCGATTTTTCTTTATTCTTTATGATATTTATTTTTCTCATTATCGGATATTATAGTCTGATTATAGTATAAATTTTTTATTTGATCGAAATAAACAAAGCAAAAAATAATGAATAGCCTAAGAGAGTTAGTCCCACACGTTTAAAGTCGGTAATTACTCTTCCTGAAAAATAAATCATGAATGAATGGATGATCATCGGGAAGAATGCAAGGACCTTGAAATATTGATGCGGGAAGACGACTACAAATGAGACGAGAAAAAGGCTCAAAGCTAAATGATAAATAAAGTGAATATTTTTTGAAGAAATTAGTCCTCGGTTCAAGTTCTTTCCTTTTGCGTCCGAAAGTCTTTCGATCAAAAAATTGACGTAACATGTGCCGGAAAAAAAGAATAAAATATTCAAAATCCAAAGTGTGATCGCTTGATCGGTAATCTGGTTTGCCAAACAATAAACTGCAAGCGGAGTAGTAGAAGTTAAAATAAATACTCCGAGAAATTCTCTTAAGTACGCGAATTTTCCCGAAGACTTAATATTAACGCTAAGGATAAAAACAATTAATGCTCCAGCCGCAAAAGCTAAAAGCAAATATTTTTGTAAGAAAAGAAATTCATAAACAAAAAACCCGGCGGCAAAGATTCCATAAACTAAAAATGAAGCAAACGCACTTTGATATTTTTGACTTTTTCTTCTTCTGTTTTGCCATTCATGATAAAGTATTTCAGCCGGTTTGTAAAGCATGAACGAAAAAAACACAAGGAAGAAAAGAGGAATAATTTCAACTGAAATAAGTTTGGTTGAAACTATTCCCGTAACCATTGGAATTAACAAAACCGCCCACGAACCATGTTCGTTTGTTACAATTAATGTTTGATCGCCTATTTTCATACTATTTCAAAGATTCTATTTTTCGTAAAACTTTATTTTTATAGTTATCGATCGTTTCTTCGCTTAACATTTTAAATGTTTCATCAATCAACTGCGACCATGTTGCATGCATAGGACAGGGAGTTTCGGATGAACAATGTGGAAATCCCAGCACGCATTTCGAAAATATATCCGACCCATCTATTGCCAAAACAATATCAAGTAGATGGATTTTATTCGGATTTTTAGCTAATGAGAATCCTCCCATCTTCCCCTTTTTAGAAGCGATGATTCTGCTTGCCGTTAGTTCCTGAAGGATTTTTGAAATAAACTCTTTTGGAATTTTTAATTCATTTGCAATTTCTTCAGAGGAGATTATATCCCTCCCTTCAGCCGAAGCTAAGTAAAGAACTGCCTGGATTCCGAGTTCACATTTTCTTGAAAATATTATTGCCATATAAATCAGATGTTTTTGTCTGATTAAAATTACGGAGTTTTTCCGTGCAAGTCAAGTATTTTAAAAAATATTTTTCTATTTTAGTTTAGAATTTTTTCAAAAACCAAACGGAGTATCTATGAAAAGGGCGACGCTGTTTTTCATCCTTTTCTTTATAGGAGGAATCTGTTTTACGTATAGCCAAAAAGTAAACGTAACTGATTACCAGGTGCCGGTTAGTCGCGCTACCGTATTCCGTTTTGACGGCAATTGGAGCTGGTCTCAGAACGGTTCGACGGTTACTTCAAATGATGCGCGTGGAAAAGTGTTGTACAAAACGTTTTATTCTTCCCTTCCTCTTGCTTGGTTTTTAAATGTTGATGCCATCGGTGGAAAGAACCTTTCTCTATATAATCATAACGTCAAGATTGACGCCAGTTTTCAAAAATATTTTTTAGAGAGCGCAGATTTTTTTGGTTCCGCACAATTAGTTCTGCAACATGAAAATTCTTACCGGCAAATTGCTTCGGATATAACAGTCGGATTTGGATATGGCAGATACATCAATGCCACGGCGCTTGCAAAAGCTGTCCGTATTGAAGGACATTTACTTCGTGATAACGTTATCAAAGGAAATCTTCCGAAAGAAACCATGATAGCAATCGCAAATATTATCGACCGCCAACAAGAATATGAAGAAGTATATCAAGCTACTTTTGAAACATTCTGGTTTGACGATATAGAAAAAGAAATTCAAAAAAGCGGTTTAATTGATGAATTCGGCGGCGTCGGCTCAATCGGAATTCAAAGAATGCGGCAGGTATTGTTTAACATCAACGAAAAAGTAAATGATAGATTTTACGGCTGGGTAACTTCTGTAGGTATTTTGATTCCAACCTCGACAAAAGACCGTTCTCCCGTTGGTTCTCCCAACGCAAGTTTAAGCGGCAGATATTCTTTTCCTATCAGCTGGGATACACAAATCAATTTTAAAATAGATGTCTTTTCACCCCTCGATAGTTTATATTTCAAAAAATACACGGTTCGAATGAACCTCGATTTTATTTACGAATTAAGCAACCGCATTAATTTTGTTTCAGGATATAAATTCGATTATGTGAAACAGCCCGGAGTGGTAGCGGAACCTGTTCATAACTTAGATGCCGCTTTTTGGTATTATATCGAAAACAATATTTATCTTACCATAAATTCAAGTTTTACAAAACAAGGTTCAGGTCCGAAAATTTTAGGGACTTCGATAGGATTGAATTATAATATCTTCTAATTAGTGATTGCGTTCAACTATTTCGAAAACAATGAAATTTGAGAGAGCTTTTTTGTTGTTATGTTTTTATCGTAAAACAATTTCCCCATCTCAGCCCCAACAATAAAAACTACTGCCGAATAATAAATCCAGAAAGCAATAACAACTGCCAGCGCATACGTTCCGTAAATTTTTCCATACGTGGCAAAATTATAAATGTAGAATCCGAAAATTTGTTTTGCTATTTCCCATAACAGAGCAGCCCAAAAAGCGCCGAACCGTACTCCCCTCTTGGATATTTTTACTGTAGGGACAAATTTATAGAGCCATGAGAAAAGAAAATAGATGAGAACAACCGATAACAGTGAAGTGAAAATCTTTTGAAAGATTCCATACTGTAAAAACTCAAAAAAGCGGAATTGTTCTGATGCCTGCCTAAGCACGTCAATCAATGGTAAAACGATTGTAACCACAAGAAATGCGAAAATGACAATAATGATCGTTACAAAATCGCGTAAATACCCGAGCAGAAAATTGATTTCTCCCGAAGCGCCGAATACTTTATTAAGCACGGTCCGGATGCTGCTTAAGAAACCGCTGGCTGCAAAGAATAGACCGATGACTCCAATAAATCCGACAATATTTCGGTATTCGATTACTTCATTGATTCGTTTAAATAAAATATTTTTCGCAAAATCGGCATAAACTGCATACGGAATAATGGTATCAATTAAATGGTTGATTTGCATTTCAACTGAAGAAGATTCCAAAAAATAACCGAGTATCCAAAAAACAATAAGATTAAAAGGAATGATGCAGACGAACAGTGAGAACGCAAGTCCGCCGGCAAAAAGAAAAAGATGGTGTTGATCGGTATTATGATACATTCCCATCACATAGTATCTTAGAGAATCAACAAACTTTTTAAAATTCGGGGAGATTTTATAAAGCAGAGTTAATTTTTTGAAATAGGCTAACATTAGCGGTTTATCATCATTATAATTGCGTATCCATCAATTTACTTATCGTATTAAAATAGATATTCGAAAGTAAAAGTAAATTGATCTTGTGACCATTAATATGAAACGATTTTCCTTCCACTTTCCCTATCCGGGAAACCGGGAATAATTTGCCGAACAAAAGTGCTTCGAATTCTTCTCTCTTTTCAAGAGGAACAGAAACGATAATGCGGGACTGAGATTCCGAAAAGAATGTCAAATCTTCGCGTGTTAAAATATCAAGCGAAATTTCAGCGCCGAATTGTTTTGCTTCGTTCATTATGCAGCATTCGGCAAGCGCTGTAATAATGCCTCCATCGGAAACATCATGTGCGGAATTAATTAACTTTTTGCTTATCAATTCTAAAACGATTTCTTGTAATTGTTTTTCTTTTCCCAAATCAATTTTCGGCGCGTCCCCGGCAACAATTCCATGAATTACTTTTAAATATTCACTGCCGCCGATTTCTTCATGATCTTCGCCGAGAACATAAATCATATCTCCTTCATTTTTAAAATAAGAAGTCATAATATTATTACAGTCTTCAATCAATCCAACCATTCCTATTACCGGAGTTGGATAGACCGACGTGTCGGGAGACTCATTATAGAAGCTTACATTACCTCCGGTAACGGGTGTATCAAAATACCGGCAAGCTTCACCCATTCCTTCAATCGCTTTGCTAAATTGCCAATAAATTTCCGGTTTATATGGATTTCCGAAATTCAAACAATTCGTAATTGCAAGAGGAGTTCCGCCGCTGCAAACAACGTTTCGCGCTGATTCTGCAACGGCAATCTTAGTTCCTTCTTTCGGATTAAGATAAACATATCTTCCGTTGCAATCCGTTTTCATCACTAATGCTTTGTTCGTTCCTTTTATGCGTACAACCGCCGCATCGCATCCGGGACCAACAACCGTATTTGTCCGCACCATTGAATCGTACTGCTCATACACCCATTTTTTTGAAACGATATTTGGTGAGGAAAAAACTTTTAAAAATGTTTCGGAAATATTTTCCGGCTGCGAAATTTCATTTAAAGGATAATTTCTTGTTTCAAATAAATAAGCCGGTTCTTCCGTCTCGCGATAATAAACCGGTGCGCCGCCGCCAAGCACTAATTCATACGCCGGCAGTTTTCCTTTTTTTTCACCGAGATATTCGATATCCAATTTTCCATCGTTTGTAACTTCACCAATGATTTCACAATGCAAATCCCATTTTTCAAAAATTTCTTTTACTCTTTCTTCGCACCCTTTTTTTACAACAACAAGCATCCTCTCTTGACTTTCAGAAAGCATAATTTCGTAAGCGGACATTCCGGCTTCGCGCAACGGAACTTTTGAAAGATCGATCTTCATTCCCGATTTTCCTTTTGCGCTCATCTCCGAAGTTGAACAGGAAATTCCTGCCGCGCCCATATCTTGAATACCGACAATCAAACCTTCTCTAATAATTTCTAATGAAGCTTCAAGCAAAAGTTTTTCCGTAAACGGATCACCCACTTGAACGGAAGTTCTCTTCGCTTCAGATTCTTCCGAAATTTCTACCGACGCAAAAGTGGCTCCATGAATTCCATCTCTTCCGGTAGAAGAACCGATAATCATCACAGGATTACCTTCCCCTTCGGCAGTTGCGGAAGTGGTTTGACTAATTTTAACAATGCCGACAGCCATTGCATTAATAAGCGGATTGCCTTGATAACACTCATCGAAATAAACTTCGCCCGCTACGGTTGGAACGCCAAAACTATTTCCGTAATCGCCGATTCCTTTTACAACTCCGTCAAACAAATAGCGGGTTCTTGAATCTTTCAGCGAACCAAAACGAAGTGAATTAAGCGATGCAATCGGTCGCGCACCCATGGTGAAAATATCACGCATAATTCCGCCAACGCCGGTAGCCGCGCCTTGATAAGGTTCAACGGCTGAAGGATGATTGTGGCTTTCGATTTTAAAAGCTACAGCCAAACCATCGCCGATATCAACTAAACCGGCATTTTCTTCTCCCGCACCAACGAGTAATTTGCCGCCGCTTCTCGGCAACGTTTTTAAAAGTGCGATAGAGTTTTTATAACTGCAATGTTCGCTCCACATTACACTGAAAATTCCGAGTTCTGTAAAATTCGGAGTGCGGTCAAGAATCCGGCAAATTCTTTCGAATTCTTCTTCGTTTAATCCATGTTCTAATGCTAACGCTAAAGTTACTTCTGGTTCTATCATAGTCTTTTTGATTGTTATTTTTTTCTGTTTAAATATAAGGATTTAATTTAAGTTTGAATAAAGAATTAAGAGTGAGCCAAAGGGAACTTTTCTGTGGTTAATCCATCTAAATGTTAAAAGAAAGGATCGAATCATGAAAAAACAATTACTATTTGCGGCAATTTTAGGGTTTGCAATTTCGACATCCGGTTTTGCTCAAGAAAATATCTTGAAAGAAAAACTAAAACAAGTTGAGGGAAATCCCGAAAGCATTGTTGTGAAAACGGATAAGGGGACAGTTACTTTTGATCGAGAAGAAGCTGGAGAGCTAATGAAAATGTTAAAATCAAAAAAACATGCAAAAAAGGTGGTCGTTTTAAATGACGATGAAGATATGTGCTGTAATGAAGATGATGACGTTGATTTCGAAGAATTCTCCTTTCCTCCCCATAAATTCAAATTCCTTCATGACGGTGGATTAGACAGCAATATCAGAATTGATGTTTCGGACTTTCTGGATTCATTCGGACCGAATAAAATCAACAAAAAAATCGTCATCCAAAATAGAGACGGGAATAAAACTGTAACCGTAACTACCAAAGAGAACGGCACGGAACAAATTGAAATGTTTGAAGGTAAGGATGCTGAAAAATATATTGAAGAACACAAAAGTGATGAGACCAAAGATGATTCTTCTTCAAAAGGAATGAAAAAGAAAGTGAAGAAGATTGTTATTGAAGAAAAAGACCAGAAGTAATGAATAAATGAAGTGAATGAAAATGCCGGTGTCTAGTGCCGGCATTTTTTTGAATTAAAATTTTAAATACTCTTCCCAAATTTTGAAAAGCCGGTACGTTGCAACAATATCTTTTCCACAGTAAACCGCGATATCTTTAATCCTTCCCGCTTGATATAAATTTTGTACTTCCATTCCGGAAATCTCATGTGATTTCGGAGTCTGCACGCCAAAAGCATGACAATAAAAATCGAGATTAAATTTTCGCGTCGCGCTATAAAAAGTAAATTGCTCAAGCAGATCCACATGAAGTTTGGTATCGAACCGATAACCCATAAAGTTTTTAGATGGCTTTACTTTCAGCATCGCTGAACGCATCATCAAAAAGGGAATGTCAAAATTTCTGCCATTAAAAGTAATCACCTGATCTGCTTTTTCCATAACATGCCAAAATCGTTCGAGCATAGCTTTTTCGGAAAAAGCTTTATAGACAACTTTGCCGTCTTCCGACTGCCATTCTTCTTCCGTTTCACTTTCATAATAAACAAAAGATTTTTCATTCTGCACATCAAACATTCCGATTGCAACTACTTTAGCCGTGTATGGATAAAGACTTAAAAATCTTTCTGCGTCATCAGTTTTCTGCCGGCGGATTGTTTCGTCCGTTTCTTTCAGAACTTCGCGAAGCAAGTATTCTTGCTGGCTTTCCGCAAGGTCTGTTAATTTACACCCGCTTGTTTCAATATCAAAAACGATTTGTCTTATTGATTTTGTTGCCATGCGATCCTCCTAAATTAAATATTTCCTTATCTTAAAATTTTTAGATCCGGTTCATAATTTTTTACCACATCAATCATGTGTTGTTTTATGCTGATCGGCTTTTTCGTTTTTGCATCAACATGAACGAAAACTCCGGCACCGTCTGCAACTATCTCGCCAGTTTTATCTTTTATAATGATATGTTCAAATCCATAAGAAGAATTTTTAATAAATGAAATGCGGCTGTGGATCACTAATTTTTCATCATAGAATCCGTGAGACTTATAATTGATTTCATTCCTCACCATAAAATAAACATCGCCGTCGGTAAAAATTCCGGCTTCGGGAAGCAAGCCCAAATCTTTTATGTATTGCAAACGAGCATATTCAAAATAGTTTAGATAGACTGCATTATTGCAAACGCCGAGCATATCAACTTCGTGAAAACGGACTGTAACGGAAGTGCGATGTTTATAATCTTTGATGTTCATATTAAAAAATGATCTCTATAAATTATTAAAATAACTTTTTACACTGAAAGAAAATTACCGATAAATAGTTATTCACCACAGATGAAATGTACTTCAAGAAGTTTTTTTTATTTTAATTTTTTAGCTTCCTTAGCATGCAACTGTTTTGCGTTTAATTGCGTAACCACTTTTTTTCCGGTTTTTTCTTCAATTTCTTTCCTCGTATTTCCGGCAATAGTGCCGCCCTGTTTTGCAACCGTTTTACTTTCTTCAAAGGTTTCCGGATTCTTCTCTTTTGATATTTCCGTAGTAGAGGCTTCCGCGAGCATATTAAGCACTAACTCTAAATTTGTCATGTGGTCGCGAAGATTTTCTTTCTTCAAGTTTTTGTATTATTTGTATTGTTTGGTTGTAAATCCGCTCCAGGCATGGGTGATCTCATCCGTAAGAATAGCAAATTCTCCTCCTTTTTTTACTCCACGATTTTCCCATTCATCAGTCAATTCTTTGCGAACTTCAATGCTTTTTAAACGTTGATTGATCCATTCCTTTGAATACCCTTTTTTGAAGTAGGTTTCCATGGCGCGGTCAAAAGTTAATTCGGGATTTTCTGTTTCTTCTATTCTTTCGTAACCAATTTTTGCAAGCCATTGCTTTAACGATTCCGCTTTAGGCGATGGGATGGATTGAATTAATCGCAAAAGCTGTTCGGTATCGGCGTCATCTGTCCGATAAAATTTCCCGTCGACTGATTGCATTTTCAGTTGTCCCATATTTTGGGACAACTGGCTTCCCTCATCTTTTAGCTTGGTTTTTAGTGCATTCCAATATTTTCGGGGACGCGGACTTTCCGTGAGAATTTGTATAACATCAATTACAGAGAAATACCACTTCTCTTCTTCATTATTCCACGAAGAACGTATTTTTTTATTTTCAAATAATTTAATATTGCTCATGTTACCATCTTTTAGTTGTTACATCAAGATATTTTCCCTAAACTGAAATGTCACTATTTAATGCCGAATTAACATTTCAAATCTTTTTAACTAAAAACTCCATTCAAAATTTCTATCGTTTTTTCCATTTCTTCAAAACTAACATCAAGATGAGTTACTGCGCGCAAAGCTGTTGCTGTACCAACCGAAAGAAGCAAGCCTTTTTCTTTACATTTTGCTTGGGCAACTTCAACACTCATCGTTAGCGGTTCAAAAATAATAATGTTGGTTTGAACAGCTTCCATGTTCACTTTTAATTTGGGATTTGCGGCAATAGCTTTTGCAAGCAACTGAGCTTTTTCGTGATCTTCTTTTAATCGCTCCCTATTATTTTTCAAAGCGAATAATCCCGCAGCAGCAAGAAATCCGGCTTGACGCATTCCCCCGCCCCAAGCTTTTCTTACACGAAATGCTTTATCAATAAAATCTTTTGACCCGGCAATAAGAGAACCAACCGGAGCGCCTAATCCCTTTGATAAACAGCATGAGACCGTATCGAAGTGCGAAGCATATTCCGCAACGGAAATTCCGGTTGCGGCAGAAGCATTCCAAATTCTTGCACCGTCAAGATGAAAAAAGAGATTATGTTTCTTTGCAACATTTTTTAATGTAATAATATTTCCGAGAGGATGAATTGCACCGCTTGCACGGTTGTGAGTGTTTTCAACTTCAATAACCTTTGTGCGGGGCATATAATATGCGCTTATCGGGCGGATTGCTTCTTCCGCTTGCGCGGGGGTAAATACGCCGAGTTTTCCTTCAACCGGATAAATTTGTATTCCGCTTAATGCCGAAGGTGATCCGGATTCATAATTAAAAATGTGAGCATTCTTTTCGCAGATAACTTCATCACCGGGATTCGTTAAAACATTTAAACAAATTTGATTTCCCATCACACCGGAAGAAACAAACAGCGCAGCTTCTTTATCGAGAAGTTCTGCTGCGAATCGTTCAAGTTCGTTTACCGTCGGGTCTTCTTTAAAAACATCGTCGCCAACTTCGGCTTCATACATTGCTTTACGCATTGCTGCGGAGGGTTTGGTTACTGTATCGCTGCGGAGGTCAATTAATTTATTCACTATTTAAATTCCACTTTATGGTAAATTTCTTTCAGATCAATTTCACATTCAATTGAAGATAATGGCACTATTGAATCAATTCCGTTTACTTCTGAATAGAGCCATTTGTCATCCGGTTGTTTTAAAAATTGTTCAACTTTTGGTTTTTCCTGACTGACAAGTACATACTCTTGCAACGATTCCAAAGTACGGTAATGTTCAAACTTTTTTCCGCGATCGTAACTTTCAGTTGACTCTGAAAGGATTTCAATAACCAACTTTGGATTTAAAAGTATATCTGATTCATCGTCTTCAAATTTTTCATCACCGCAAACAACCGAAATGTCGGGGTAAGTATAAAGTCCTGAAGACTTTATTTTAACTTTCATATCACTCCCATAAATAAGACAACTTTTGTTTTTGAGATGCGCCCCAATATTGATGATTAAATTTGATGAAATTTTATTGTGAGTTTTTCCAGCCCCAGCCAAGGCAAACATTTCACCATTAAAATATTCGCTCTTAAATCCAGCTTTTCTTTCTATCTCCAAATATTCTTCAGGAGTTATAAATGTTTTCTTTTTCGGTATCATAAAAACCTCTTCTCATTTTACTTTCAGCAAAAATAACAACATAAAAAAAGGGAAACAACATTACTTTTGCTATCCTTTAAATTTCGCTTTCAGTTTGAACAAAATGAATATTCCAAAAACCCATAATGAGATTACGCTGCTTGTAACCGGCACAAGAAAAGGATGAAGCGTGTAAAAAGTTTTCTCGCTGTTCAAACTCACAGTTCCAACCAAAACATCTTTGGTGTACATTTTTGTTTCAGCAACCGTAACTCCAATCGGATTGATAATACAGCTTATTCCACCATTAGCAGCGCGGACGACACTTCTTCTATTTTCTACTGCGCGTAAAACGGAAATTTCTTTATGTTGATAAGGACCGCTTGTATTGCCGTACCAACTGTCGTTTGTAACTACAGCAATCATTTCGGAACCGCGTTGGGCAAATGCGGCGATGAGTTCGGGAAATATCGATTCGTAACAAACTACTGCGTTGATGTTAGTTGTTAGTTCTTGGTTATTGGTTGATTGCGTTTCTCCTAATGCGTAATCCACCTTCGGCGGACTAATTTCTAATTTAAAATTAACAGTGTCTTTTCCAATGTTCCAGCCGCCGATGCCAACTCCCCATTTTATCAAATCACCAAGAAAAGGAAGTTGATCTGCAAACGGTGTATGTTCACCGAACGGAACAAGTTTCATTTTTTTATAAGATTGAATTTTAAAACTTTCCGGAGTAAAAAGGAGAATTGCATTGTAGTTAGTATAATAAAAATCTCCAGCCTGACTATATTTTGCGTCCGAAGGCGTTTTTTCATTTTTTAAATAAGAAATGAAATGCGGCATTCCGGTAAGCAGAGAAACTTTTGAAGCACTCACAAAATTTCTAATTGAATCTAAGTTCTCAATATATTGACCGGAAAGAAGATAAACCGGCAAAGCTGTTTCAGGCCAAATCACAAGTTCAGCTTTTTTCGCAACAGCTTCACGCGATAGCGAAAGATACATCCCGGTTATTTCATTTAAATTTCCCCCGGACCATTTTTCATACGGGTCTAAATCCGGTTGGATTAATCCCACATGAATTTTTTTTTCACTTTCTTTAAATGAATTTACTTTTATCACACCATAAATAATAGGAAGTATAACCAGCAACAAAGCAATGGTCAATGGAATCCTGTAGTTGCTTCTTTTAAGATAATGGCGGTAACTGATGAAGAAAAAAAGATTGCTAAAAAGAATGATTAATGAAAGTCCATATACACCAACGATATCCGCGAGTTGAATAAAAAACAAAAACTTTGATTGTGAATTTCCAAGCGTAAGCCACGGAAATTGAAAATCCGTGAGCGAATAACAATACTCATAACAAACCCAAAAGAATGGGAAAAGCAACATCGCAACTTTTCTTGAAAAAACTTTTAAAGCAAAATAAAAAAGCGTTGAAGCAATAAGAAAAAGAAGCGGATTAAAAAACAGAAGCACAAAGCCGGAGATCATTAAGTAATAGTCTTTCCCAACCGTGAAACCGCCTACCCAATAAACAGTGAACAAAGAAAATATAAATGCCATGAAATAAGTCGCTCGGTTTATTTCTGCGAGCGTTTCTCTTTTTTCAAGAACTATAAAGTAAGGGATCAATCCAACAAATATTAAGGAGTGAAACCACAAAGGTGGAAAAGCTAACGCTAACAGCAGTCCGCTTAAAGAGAGCAGCAGAATGTCTTTTCTTTTTTTAGTTTTTTCTTCCGTTGTTAGATTTCTTTTTTGAAATAACCGCACGTCAATCTTTCCGTTTTAATAAATATCTCGCTAAAAAATAAATTGCAACAATAGCTGAAACAATAAGAATTCTGTAAGTGTAGTTAGAAAGAAATTGATCAATGGAAGATAAATTATATCCGAAAAGAATTCCGAGTGCGAGTAAAATCGCATTCCATGCAATCGCGCTAATCGTAGAATAGATAAAAGTTCTTTTTACATTCAATTCCGAGAGACCGGCGAAGAAAGAAATAACGGCACGAATTCCCGCAAGGAATCGATTAAACAAAATAAGCGCGTATCCGTATTTTACAAACCACTGCTCCGCTTTAATAACCGCTTCAGGAGAAATAAATTTTAATTTTCCGGCGTGAACTATTTTTCTATCGGTTTGCTGCCCTATGTAATAAACAACCATAAACCCTATTTCGCTTCCCACCGTTGAAAGAATAAGGGCAACAAAAAAATTAATAGGTCCATTTACGATAAGCGAACCGGCAAGCACTAATACAATATCACTTGGCGAAGGTGGAAAAAGATTTTCGATAAATGGAATTAGAATTATTAAACCATAAATCAAAATTGGGTTGTAGGTTGAAAGTGAAGCAAAGAGATGTTCAAACATTTAAGAATTTCTTTTCGTAAGTAAAACAGTAGCGAATGCAGCGGCGCCTTCTTCTCTTCCGGTAAAACCCAACTTTTCAGTAGTTGTTGCTTTGATGGAAATCTGATTTTCTTCAATATGTAAAACAGAAGAAATAACGGCGACCATCTTATCAACATACGGGAGAATTTTAGGCTTCTCCAAAAGCAACGTTGTATCAAGGTTTGACACTTCATAATTGTATCGAAGAATCAATTCATTTACAAGACGCAGTAATATTTTAGAATCAATGTCTTTATATTTTTCGTTATCATTCGGAAAATGTTTTCCGATATCGCCAAGCGCAAGCGCTCCAAGCATTGCATCGCAAATTGCATGCAACAATACATCGGCGTCCGAGTGTCCGAGTAATCCTTTATGAAAAGGAATTTCAACTCCACCAAGAAAAAGTTTTCTTCCTTCGGCAAATTGATGAACGTCAAAGCCGTTCCCGATTCTAATTTGTTGTTTCACTATCTAATCTCAAATGATGAAAATTCTGCGTTATAAGAGGTCCACATAATTGAAAAAGTTTTTACGTACGCGTGCGAAGGACCCATTTTCATTTGCTCAAAGAGTTCCATGATTTTAATTTTTTCTCCTTCAACAACGGCAAGTACTTCGCCAGAATAAAGATTTTTCACGTAACCTTTTACGTTCAACTGCATTGCAGCACGCACAACAAAATAGCGGAAGCCGACTCCCTGGACAAGTCCGCCAACGATAATTTCTGCGCGTGATAAATCACTTTTTATTTTTTCGGCCATAATTCTGAAATAAGAATTCCTAAAAAGATAAATGCTGCGCCTGCTATTCCAAAGTTAGATAATTTTTCATTGATGAAGAAATAAGCCGTCACCGCGGCAAACAGCGGCTCCATAGAAAAAATAATACTCGCTCTTGTTGGCGTTACCGCCTGCTGAAATTTTGTCTGCATACTTGTTGTTAAAATTGTAGCAAACAATGTTGTGTACAGAATTGCAATAACAACTTCACTATTTAGAACAATTTTTATCGGTTCAATTTGTAAAAACGAGAATACCATCACCGAAAGAATGCTCAACATTCCTGTAACCGAAATCTGGGCAAACGTCAAAAACCGGTGATTATGGTTAGCGCTTATTTTATCAAGATACACGATATACACCGCATAAAATATAGCGCAAATGAGCGTAAGAAAATCGCCAAAATTAAAACCTTCGCTAAGTTCAGAAAAAATGCTGAACAAAGAATTCTCTTTGCTGGAAAGAAAAATAATTCCAACTGTTACTAAAAGAACACCAAAAATATTTCCAAGTGTTGGAATTCGTTTTTCAATTATCGTTTGGAGAATTGGAGTAAACAGAACAAACGTTCCGGTGATGAACGCCGATTTCGTTGCCGTGGTATATTGCAGACCGATAGTTTGCACCGCAAAACCGATGTACAAAAAAACTCCGAGGATAAATCCTTCGCTTAACTGTTTTTTAGAAATTGTTTTAAACAGAGGATAAACGAACGGCAAAAGTAAAAGTGTGGCAATGGAAAAACGGATAGAGACAAACATCATCGGAGAGATGAATGCTAACGCTGATTTTATCATCACAAACGTTCCACCCCAGATTAACGTATTGCTAAATAAAGCTCCTTCGGCGATAAATTGTTTCTTGTTCATGTTCAATGCCGAATTGCCGTTACTCTACTCGTCGTCATAGCCAAGCGTGCGTAACATATTTTCATTTTTACGCCAGTTCTCTTTTACTCTTACACGAAGGTCCATATAAACCTCGCGCTCTAAAAATGCCTCAATATCTTTTCGTGCGGCGGCGCCTATTTTTTTTATCCCGGATCCGTCTTTCCCGATTAATATTTTTCTCTGCGATTCCTTCTCAACATAAATTTCCGCTTCGATGTAATCTTTTCTTCCTTCTCGTTCTTTAAAATCGAGGATTACAACTTCGGTGCTGTAAGGAATTTCATCTTCAAAAAACAAAAATATTTTTTCTCTGATAAATTCGGAGACAAAAAATCTTTCGTTCCTGCTCGATAAAACATCATCAGGATAATATTTTGGATGTTCCGGCAGATAATGCAAAATAAGTTTTATTAAAACATCAATTTGAAATTTTTCCTGGGCGGAAACGGCAATAATTTCATCAAACATTTTTAATTGATGCAACGATTCGATTTCTTCCGTAACTTTTTCTTGAGAGATGAGATCAACTTTAGTAAGCACTAAAATTTTCTTTTTTGAAGTCTGCTGTAAAACTTCACTTACTAAATTTTCTTTAAGAATATCTTTATGAACTCCTTTTGCAGAGCATTCGGCAAGCGCCAAAACCACATCCGAATCTGCAACGGCGGAATGAACTGCTTCGACCATTTTCTTTTGAAGCAGATATTTCGGCTCAAGGATTCCGGGTGTATCTAAAAAAATGATCTGATAGTCCTCTTCCGATAAAATGCCGATAATATTTTTACGTGTGGTTTGCGGTTTGTTCGTTGCAATTGAAAATTTTAACTTCAAAAAAGAATTTAATAAAGTTGATTTACCGGCATTTGGTTTGCCGATTATACTTACATATCCCGATTTTATATCCATCAATCAATTTCCTTTCAATTACTGCGCGGATTCACTTCTTAGCGTTCTTTGCGAGGCAAGTTAACATGTTTCTCTTTTTTTGAGGGGAAATATAATCCTTTTTGAGGCGACTTTGAAATAGGATTGGTGATGGTTGATGGATGAGGTTTGATGGTTAATGGAATGACTGTACAAAACCAATGACCAAACGATTGACAAATTATTTATTCATCTATTTCACCTTCATACCGTCCCAAAGTCTTACAGGCGTATTAATGCCTAATAGTTTTATACTTTTCAATAATAAAATAGATTGATAGCGCAAAAAACAGCAACATTGCCGCTTCAAAAGACTGCAATGTTTTTTCACCTATCGATAAATGAATAAATGATTTTATCTGTTCGGAAGTTAGATTAATTTGTTGTGCGATTTTATCATTTACTGATATAGGAAAAACTTTTCCCGACACTTCATACGCTGCAAATCCGAGAATAAAAAGAATACCGACACTAAAAAGCGAAATGATAAAACCAAAAAATGTTTTTTGTGATTTGTCGTTTTTAATTTTCCGTGCAATTTTTTTCATCACGCTTGTTTCAATTCCTTCAGGAACTTTTTCTTCCTGTTGTTCCATCAATAAAGAATGGATCGATTGAAGATTTTGTAATTCCGTTGAACACAAATTGCATTCTGTAAAATGTTTTTCCGCTGCCTCTTTTTCTTGCGGCGGTAATTCATTATCAATGAACCGGTTAAATTCACTAATGCTGAGATGTTTCATAACAATTCCTTTTCCAAATGCTTTTGAGAAATAACTTCCTTTAAAGCTGAACGCGAACGGTGAAGCAAAACTTTCACATTGTTCACGCTTGTATTTATAATTTTACTTATTTCCTCACAAGACAAACTTTCCAGATAAAAAAGAGTGATAACCGCTGCGTAATTTTCCGGTAATTCTTGAATCGCTAAACTTAGTGTTTCGCTTCTCTCCCGTGAAAATTCTTTCTCTGGGATTGAAAGCGAAAGCGGATTATCTTCATCATCTATTGAAAGCATCTCTTGTTCTATTTTTCTTTTTTTGCCGGAAAGTTTTGTTACCGCAGAATTGTAAACGATGCGGTAAAACCATGTTGAAAACTTTGCCTTTCTTTTAAAAGATTTTAACGCAAAAAACGATTTAACAAAACAATCCTGCAAAACTTCCTCGGCGTCCATTTCGTTTTTTAACATTCGCTTTAATAAAGAGAAAGCTTTATGCTTATAACGGCTGATCAAAAGAGAATAATCATTCGCGTTCCCTTGCAGAACCGAATCAATTATTTCGATGTCACTTAAGTGTTTCATACTTCCTTTGACTACCGTTTTTCTAAAAAAGTTACAGTAAATCTGTAAAACTTCAACCGCAAAATAACAAATTTCAAGATTGATAAGACCATAATAGCATGGATGAATGAATGAGTCCAATGTCCGCTTTGCCAATTACCAACTGCCTTCTGCCGATTGCTTTCTGCCGACTGCAAATTGCTTCATGTCCGCCGCCGATTTTTTTCTACTTTCCACTTTCCACTTTCAACTTTCTACTTTTTACTTTCTACTGTTCTACCTGTAACCTTTCCGCAAACTCACTTGTCATAATGTTCAGAAGAAAAAGAAAATTTATAAATCATAAGAAAGGATAAATACCATGGAAGGTGTAATAGCAGTCTCAATTCCGATTTTTGTCACTTTAATTGTCGGAATTATCGTTGTAACCGGAATTTATTTCGGTTCGAGAGAAAAACAGATGTTAATAGAAAAAGGACTTTCACCGGCAGAAATAAAGGAGTTTTTGCAGAAGAAAAAGGACAAATTTCTTCTACTCAAAATTGGAATCATTATGACTTGTTTCGGTCTTGGATTAGGATTCGGAATGTTCCTCCAGGATGCCACAACAAAAGAATTTTACACTCCTCTTTCAATCTTTGTTTTTACCGGAGTCGGCTTTATTCTCGCCTACAAATACGGGAATAAAAAAGAAGTTGGAGAAGAAATTAAGTAGAGACACGGCATGCCGCGTCTGTACTTTATTAACTCACCTTACGCAGAGTTTATTAACTTTTTGCTAAACAAGTACAAAATCGTAGCGCAGACTTAAGTCTGCGTTACGGAATTACAAAACGAATTTGATTTTTGCGTAACATGGGTTATTAAGTTTCCTAAAATGTATATTATAGGAAACTTAAGACAAAACAGACGCAACAACTTTAAAAAAAGAGATCTATTATGAAAAGAAAAATTAAAATTTATACTTTGTTTTTAGCCTTTATGATGCTAACGACGGGATTAAGATACTTCCATATTCACGTTTTTCATTTTGGCTGGGGTGAATTTTCTCCGATATTAATTTCGGTGATATTCATTTTGTTGAACCGGAAGGATTCTTTCAAAATGTTATCCTTCAACAGATTTGAGCTTAAACCTTTATTATTGCCTATTTTAGCAATCATTTTTGTGGTAGCAATAGATTTTATTGTTCAGGTTAGATTTCAACTTATTCAGCAACCAGTAGTCGATATGTCATTTCTAATTAATTTGGCGATTTTTTCGGTTATATTTACAATTTTTATTGGAGGATTCGAGGAGATTGGCTGGAGAGGTTATCTTACAAGTAAAATTATTCAGTATAAACTATCGTGGAATCAATTGATTATTATTACAAGCATAATTTGGTCAATTTGGCATTTACCTTCACATTATTCAAAATTTGAACATTTGTATGTTCAGTATCCACTCTTTATCATAAGTTGTTTTGAATTAAGTATCATCATGGCTTATTTGAGAATTAGAACAAACTCAGTAATTACAGCAATTATTTTACATTCTTTGATAGCATTATTATCTTACGATTTTTTCAAGCCAACCTCTCATTCTATGGATTTATATTTCTTGACATTTCCAAGCATTGTTATGATTCTGCTTTTATTACCGGTTTCGGTGTATTACTATAAGAGAGGTAGTAAAATATATTTGGACAAATTAAAAACTGAATAAAAAATGCCTGTACCTAACATGCAATATAGCCAAAAAGGGTTTTATAGGTATGCGAAGCACATCGCTCGCATCAATTTCATTGTATCGTGATAGTGACGTTCTACGCAATCCCTTTCTGGCCATATTGCCAATTTGTAAAATAATTTCTCATAATATACATTGTGAGAAATTATTTTATCTGTTTCCCTTAAACAAACTGCTAGGCGCTTGCGCATGCAAGAATGACATCGGGAGAAATACGCCAAGAATTACCACCAAAAGAAATCTATGTGCCATATTTGCACTCCTTTATTTAGTTCATTTTTAGAAGAAAAGGGGTAATACCAGGCATTTACCCCTCTAAATTGAATTGCTGAAGTTCCCCGCCGGATAGTTAAGTCTGCTCGCCACATTGCTGATACCGCTCGCCGGTTTGCTTGCTCTGCCCGGCGTGTTGCAGCCTCTGCTCGCCTAATTGCAGACATTGCTCGCCCTATTGCAAGTGATGCTCGGCATATAGCAGCCTCTCCTCGCCGTCTAGCAGGTGTTGCTCGCCTTAAAGTTGAGGTTGCTCGCCGCCGGAAAGTGTCTGCAATCACAAGGGAAGCCTCCGCTAAGGGACGGAATTTTATTGCTATTGTTGAAAATTTTATAACTTGGAAGGAGGAAGCAAAGAATTGTTTCCGCATCTGTTCTGCTAAAAAGTATCTTGTAGTGGATTTTGAGGAGAAGATTTCAACTTTTTGCCGGACTTTATCAAATATGTTACTACCTGAATTCATCACACTTTAGTTAACGCCCTTAAATCTTTGAACAAACCTATGAAGATATAGAATTAGAACCAAATCGGAATAGAAAAAAACTCTATGGTGTATTTAGCTAACATCCTCACTTTACGCAGAATTATATTATGCTTTGCCACGACTTTTAAGTCGTGGGGGGAAAAGACAAAGGCTACGGCTTTAGCCAAAAACGGGCTATCATTTGTGGCTAAAGCCGATTTTATGGTGTTTATAAATCCACGAGCTAAAGCTTGTGGCTATTCAATTGAATCTTTGCGTAAGGCGAGTTACTCATATTGCTAAATCGCTGTTGTTTTATAGATGATTTTTCTACTCGCCAATCTTCCTCAATGACTAAATTCTATTAATCCAATATTCCGGTTCTCTGTTTTGATGAGCAACGGCAATTATATAAATCTCATCTTCAAGTTTTGCGTATATCAAATTAAACGGGAATTTTCTTAACACTGCTTTCCTTGTGTTTGTTGTATTCTGTGACCATAATTTCGGAAAGCGGGAAATTATTTCTATCGTTTCTAGTACTTCATCTAAAAACTTTTCCCCTAATCCCGGTGATTGCAAATTATAGTACTCTATCGCATCATCAAGTTCCAAAGATGCCGGTTCAATAAACACAACATGCATCTATTTATATCTCTTAATAATTTCATCCAACGGAATCGTCTGCACTTTCCCTTGTCTTAATGCTTCATACCGTTTCTCAGATTCCACTTCCCATATTTGTTCAATTTTTTCATCCGGTTTACTTAAGCTTTGTGTCAGCGATTCAATTAACCAAAGTCGTTCAGCAGGTCTTAAATGCAAAGCCTCTTTTAAAATTAAATTTGTATCCATTTTCTATACCTCATCATTCTTGTTTTCTAAATAATATATGCAATGAGAAATCGATTTGGAGTGATCGAAACTATTTTAGCTTTATAGGACATCTTGCAATTCTATTTTAGAATAAAAAGATTCTTCTTCGCGTATGATTGGTTCACCATTAGCTTTTTTTTCTTCAACCCAAAGTTTCAATAAATCTAAAGCGGCTGTTTTGGCGCCTTCAATTCCAAATCCGTGTGTTGTAAGATCAAGTGCGGGTATTCGTGCATAATAGTAACCTTCTTCAAAAGATGGGTCACTAATTTTTTCATAGATAACTGCAAAAGTCATAACAAACTCCCTTTTTCTTGGAGAAACCTAATTAAAAAAGATTTAAGACGCAACATCCAACCAATTACTCCATCACATAAAAAATCCTCTATTAAATATGAAGGATTTTTTTACTTAAAACTGATCACCGAAAACTATTTACTACTCTTGCGCTTCCAACCATCGTTCTGCATCAATTGCAGCCATGCAGCCGGAACCAGCGGCGGTTACAGCCTGACGGTAAGTTTTATCAGCTACATCACCGGCGGCAAAAACTCCCGGTATATTTGTGTAAGTTGAACCCGGTGTTACTTTGAGGTAACCGACTTCATCCATATCCAAAACGCCTTTAAACAATTTAGTGTTTGGCTGATGTCCGATCGCAATAAATAAACCGTCGGCTTTTACTTCGGAAACTTCTTTTGTAACCGTATCTTCAAGCAAAACTGCGGTCATTTGTTTTCTTCCGCCTTCTTCAGTGCCAAGAACTTCTTTAACAACTTTATTAAGCATCATAGAAATTTTAGGATTTTTCTCAGTCCGCTCGGACATAATTTTTGATGACCTAAACGCTTCACGGCGATGAATCAACACTACTTCCGACGCATGATGTGATAAATAATTTGCTTCTTCCATTGCAGTGTCTCCCCCGCCAACAATCAATACTTTTTGATTTTTGAAGAAGAATCCGTCGCAAGTTGCGCAAGCAGAAACTCCGTGTCCCATATAATTTCCTTCGCTCGGAATACCGAGTAATTTAGCCGAAGCGCCGGTTGCGATAATTACCGTATCAGCTGTAAAAACTTCATCGTAAGATTTTATGGTGAATGGACGCTTTGAAAAATCAACTTCTGTTGCTTCTTTAAATTGACAATCTGCACCAACACGGATAGCTTGCTTCCGCATAATATCCATAAGTTCCGGACCTTGAATGCCATGTTCAAAACCGGGATAATTTTCTACATCGGTAGTAATGGTTAATTGTCCGCCGGGCTGCATTCCTTCCAATACAAAGGGACTCATGTTCGCTCTCGCGGTATATAATGCGGCGGTTAGTCCAGCCGGACCTGAACCAATAATAATTACTTTATGATGATTTGTTTCCATTAATTTTCTCCAATTTATTTTTTCTTTATCGTTTGATTACACAATTAAGAAGAAGATTCATTTTTCTTCTTTAGTAAAAATTCTGCGTTACGCTTTAATCCTTTTAATTTGGTTCTTAAAATAGGGCTTTCCGCAAACTTTTGTTTGAAAGACTCTTCCGACATATTTTCAACCGATTCGAGATCAATTTCTTTATTTCCTTCTTTCGGATGAAATTCCTTTTCTTCCGTTTCAGCAGAAAACTTTTTATTCCATGGACAAACCTCCTGGCAAATATCGCATCCAAAAATCCAATTATCAAATTTACCGTAAAGAGTTTTATCAATCTCTCCTTTATTTTCAATGGTTAAATACGAGATACATTTATTTGCATCAACAACAAAATCTTTTACGATTGCGTTTGTTGGGCATGCGTCAATACAAGCGGTACAACTTCCGCAAAGATCTGCAACTTTATGCGAAACGGCAAATTCGTAATTCGTAATTACCGTTGCAATAAAAAACCAGCTCCCCATTTTGCGGTTAATTACATTTGAATGTTTCCCAAGCCAGCCAATTCCGGAACGCACTGCCCAAGCTTTATCCATCACCGGACCGGTGTCAACATACGTTTTTGCTTCAAATGAAGGATCGATTTCCTTCAGCTTTAAAATTAGTTGATCGAGTTTCTCCCAAATAATTAAATGATAATCTTTCCCCCAAGCATAGCGGGAAACTTTTCCTGAATTTTCATCATTTAAATATTGGTGCCCGGTGTAATAATTCATTCCCAAAGAAATAATACTTTTAGCTTCGGGCAAAATTAGTCGTACATCTTTTCGCTTTTCAAAATTTCTTTCCATATACCGCATCCCGGCATTGTATCCGTTTTGCAGCCACTTTTTCAAATGCGCTGTTTCTTTTTCTAATTGAACAAAAGAAGAAAAGCCAATTAAATCAAAACCGAGCGAAGCCGAGGTTTCGCTAACAATTTTGTTAGTTATCTGCATTTTTATTTTCGGAAAAGATTTGAAGCATTACCATTTCAATTCTTTCTTAACAACTTTTATCCAAATTTCGTTCTCAAAAGTTTTTACTTCGTAGGTTGTTAATCCGCTTCTTCCATCCGGTTGTTTGCCGGTTTCAAGATTAAACTGCCAACCGTGGGCGGGACAAAAAACATATCCGGCGTCGAGTAATCCGTCATAAATTATAGACATGTGCTGGTGCGGACAAACATTTGAAAGCGCATAAAATTTCCCTTTTACTTTGAAGAGTGCAATTTCTTGATCGCCGATAATAAATTTCTCTCCTTGACTTTCTTTTAAATCACTTACTTTACAAATTTTTGAGAAACCTTCCATGTCGGTCATAGCGTCTCAAATTTTTGGTGAACGATAAATCCTTTTTCATTTTTAGAAACTGTTGCAGCGGCAAAAAACGGATCGTGCTCAAAAACTAATTTCCAATTTTCTTCAACAACAACGGGAAGAAGTTCTTTCTTTTCGGAGAGCGTTATTAAAGGCTGCAAATCATATCCCATAATGTACGGAAGCGGAATGTGCGAACTTGTCGGAAATAGATCGCCGCAATACAAAAGTGTGGTTGTTGCATCAAATATTTTGAAAAGCTGTTGTCCGATTGTGTGTCCGTTTACTGCAAGTAGCGCAATTTCATCATCAAACAGATTTTCTTTTTCATTAAAAAAATGCAGAACTCCGTTTTCAAAAAGCGGTTGAAAATTTTCTTTCAAATAACTTCCTTTATCCCGGTCGGTTGCATTTATTCCCCAGTCATAATTTTTCTTTGCTGCATAATATTTTGCGTTTGGAAAAGCGGGAATCAGTTTACCGTTTTCTTCTTTTGTTGAGCCGCCGGTATGATCAAAGTGAAGATGCGTGAGCATAACATCGGTAATGTCAGATGGTTCAATTCCTAAATCTTTCAAAGATTGCTCAAGAGTGAATCGCGAAAAATCAATCTCATAAATTTCTTTTGCTTTATCATTCCACTTATTTCCCATCCCGGTATCAATCAAAATTTTCCGGGAATCTGAAACAAGCAAAAGATTTCGCGTTACCAAAGAAATTCTATTCAAATTATCAGAAGGATTAGATTTACTCCAAAGCGGCTTCGGAATTATTCCGAACATCGCGCCGCCGTCTAATTTAAATCCGCCGGATAGTATTGAGTGAACGCTGTATTTTCCAATTTTCATATACGTTTTTTATCCTTTGCAACAAAGTTAAAGAAGTTTATTTTAAAGAAAAAGATTCACATTTAATTTGAAAGAAATACTGCTGAAACTACCAATAAAATTTCTCCTCGTTTTTATCTTCGGATTCTTCGCTATGCAGATCAACGCACAAGACTCAACCAAAAGTTTAGCAATAAAACCAAATCAAACATTTCGAATGCCGTTCACACTTTTTTATCAATCAGATGTTTCGTACCAGCTTTACGAAAATTTTATGCTGATAAGAAAAGCAAATGACGGAGATCCACAAGCTGCGCACGAAATAGGAGTCCGCTATTTGGTAGGGCATGGTTTTGACGCCGATACAGTGCAAAGTTATTATTGGATTGAAAAAGCCGCAGAAAAAAAACTTCCCGTGGCTTTATACAACCTCGGAATTTTTCAAAACAATGGTTGGGGCACCGAATGGAATCCATACAAAGCGTTTGATAACTTTTACGCTTCCGCAGAAGAAGGATTTCCGCTCGGCAATTATGTTGTCGGATTATTTTTCACGGAAAATTTAGTTGTTCCGAGAAATTTGTCTGTAGCATCCTATTTTATTAAAAAAGCCGCCGATCAAAATGTGGAACAAGCAAAGGAACTGTTAAAAGAATTGAAGAAAAGAAATGCAGTTGAAGTTGATTCTTCATATGTTTCTGAAATTTTTAAGAATAGAGATAAGTCGAACTCTTCCAACAAAAAAAATTCTTACGCCCTTTCTTATCTTGATTTTACAGCCGATTCAACCGCAGCAGTTGATGATTCCACACTTCTCTTTGATGCAGTTCATGAAAAAAATAAAATTGACAACGAAAAAACTTTTTTTTCTTTAATAAAAAGTGATTCCACTTTAGTAAACAAAATGTTGAAAGAAGCGAATTGGGGAAGCCCGGAAGCGCTGGCATTGTTGGGCAGATATTACGAAAAAGGGAATTTTTTCAAAAAGAACATTCTCACTGCGGCAAGTTATTATTGCCGCGCAGTTCGGGTCGAATCTTTTAAAGCGGCAAGACTTTTATTTGATTTGCTCAAGTCACCTAATTTTTTCGCTCACCTAAAAAAGGAAGTTGAAAAAGGAAACGCCGAAGCCCAATTTGTATGGAGCAGTTTAATTGCACAGCAATTCGACAATCAAATAACGGGAAATGACGCGCTAAAGTTTTTACAGGAAGCCGCAAAAAAGGATTACCTGCCTTCGCTTATTGAACTTGGCAATTGGAATGTCGGTGGAATTATCGCTAATAAAAATATTAAAAACGGAATAGCTCTTTGGCAGCAAGCCGTGCAACTCGGGAACAAAGAAGCGGAAGTTAGATTAGGTTTATTACAACTTCTGAATGATGACCAAATACAAAATAAAAACGAACTTTACCAGACATTCCTTACCGGAGAAGATGAAGGTTCAATACTGGCGCAGACGGCTTTGGGAATTTGTTTTGAGAGAGGAATACTTGTTAAGAAAGATTTGGCAAAAGCGGTAACCTATTATCGCAAAGCAGCCTTTCGTGGAAGTCAAAATGCATTTTCGGCTTTAAAACGGATTTATGATAACCTAAGACCGAATGACCCGAAGTTTATTGTTACAGAATAAGTAAAATTTGTTTTGCGTTGAAAATATTTAATGAATTGATGAATAGCATCCTCGATTAAATTCTTGTTTTGGGAGACATGATTTACGAACAAGGATTAACGAATAGCGATTTTTGATTTTTTTTAACTTCTAAAATCAAAAATCGTTAATCTTTGTTCTGAGATCAAATCCCGAAAGCTTTCGGGATGGTTGGTGGCTTCGCCGTACTAAGCATGGATGGTTGAAGGGAGAAGCAATTTCAACGGTTTCCATTCAATCATTCATCCATTCGGTCATACAATGAACTTTTCGAATGTTGAAACCTATCTTTTACTGCTCTTTCTTTTTCTTTGCGGACGAATAATTTGCCAGGTCGTACCTAATTTCAGTATCCGGCATCTCAATTCTATTAATAGGAATTTTTGCTATGGCAAAGAATTGTTCGGCAAGTGTATCGTGATAATCGGAAAAAATAAAAACTTCCTTTATACCTGCCGCAATTAAAGCTTTGGAACAATTAGTACACGGCATATTTGTAACGTAAGCCGTAGAACCTTTCGTATTTACACCGTGGGATGAGCATTGAAGAATTGCGTTCATCTCGGCGTGAATCGTTCTCACACAATGATTATCAACAACCAAACAGCCGGCTTCATCACAATGATCATCGCCGGGAATAGAGCCGTTATAACCGGTAGAAAGAATCTGTCTATCTTTTACCAGCACACAGCCGCAGTGCATCCGAGGACAAGTTGACCGCTCGGAAACCAGCATGGCAACTTTTAAAAAATAATTATCCCATGATGGTCTGTTTCGTTTAATTTTTTTCATAACTAAGAAAGAGATAGAGGAAATGGAAAAGGGCACCACCTGGCGCCCTTTAAAGTTTTATCAGGAATTATCTTCCCAATTGATCTAATTTTTCTTTTCGAGCAAGCAGCGTTGCTTCGTCTTCAACACGGTCGGTATCCGGCACGCAGCAGTCAACCGGACAAACGGCAGCGCATTGCGGTTCATCATGGAAACCTTTGCATTCGGTACATTTATCAGGCACAATGTAGAAAAAATCATTTGAAAAGAAACCGCTGTTTCCATCAGGGGAAGCATCGCTTTCACCAAAGGTATTCTCGCCTAATTTCCAGTTTGCGCCGCCTTCATAAATTGCTGTGTTCGGGCATTCAGGTTCACAAGCTCCACAATTAATACATTCTTCTGTTATCTTTATCGCCATAGTGGTTCTCCTTTTGATACTTAATAGGAAAAATAAAATGAGTAATTAATTTTTGTAAACTTTTTACGTTATCAGTTTTTTGAAAATCTTCTAATTCAAAAATAAGAGTTTTCGCCTTCGAAACAACATAAAAAACGTCAATCTTAGAAATTTTTGGGTCAAATTTCTCAAGTTTTTCAACAGATTTACGCAGTTGACTTACTGCTCCTTTAAAATTCCACGAAACGAGATTGAACATTCCAACCGAAAGTTGAACTAAACCTTGCAAAAATTCCTTTTCGCGGGTTCTGCAGTTAATCCAAATTTCTTCAAAAGAATCGTGGGCAGAAAAGAAATCTCCGTTGTTAAATTGATTGACCGCTTTAACAAATTGTTCGGATTCCATCATAAAAAATAAGAATGCAGCAGGTTACTAGTTGCCGCTGATTTTTTAACTTACCCAAACAGGAATTGAATCGTGAATTTGTTGCGACCAGACAGTTTCATCATCCAGCGACAAGTTTTTCAGAATGATGGAATCAAAGTAGGACTTCAAAATTTCTGAGTTGTTAAAACTTTTATCCTTCGCAATGGTAATGAATAAAATGAATTGACTTAAATTCATCGGAACAATTCTTGTTTTCCCACCATAAGCTTTTGTATTCATTCGGTTCAAATTGAAAAAGTGAGCCAATGCACCTTCACTAATTTTCGGTGCGACAAACAGACAGTAAACGGGAACAGCAGAATTATTTTGAACTTTACCAAAATGACGGGCGACAGGTTCGCCTTCCATTTCATATTGCTTATTTCCGCTTGACATAGTGACTTCAAAAATCATTTTAAATCCGTCGTACTCTGCTTCAATATCAGGCAAGTTTCCAAGTGCCGTATTTAAAGGCACACCATCTAAATCTAATCTGAAATTGCCAGTAATTCGCTTTGCATAATTTATCATCACCATTGCCCGCCAGATATTCCATTCCAAATAAAGCGGAGGATCAGGAATTTCCTTCTTCTGAATTTTTTCGAACACTTCTATTATATCATCAAATTCTTTATAGTTTTTCAATTCAACTTCTGCTTGTTGAATTACTGCCGAAATCATTTTATTTTCTGTTACCTCTAATAAATCTTTCAGCACTTCAACATTTGCATACACATCAAACTTGACAGACAATTTGGAAAGTTGTTTTTCAAGATATTTTCTATCATCAGTAAGCAATAATAATGAAGTGGGACTGAAAAGATATTTTTTGAAACCAGCTTCTGTCTTAAATACTTTCGTTTTCCGTTCAACATTTTTCAAAACAAAATCTACTTCGGCAACACGGGACGGAGCAACAATCATTCTGAAAGTTTTCTTTTCAAACGAAATTAGCTGCGTTGCTCTCAAATAGCGAATGAAAGCATCGGCATAATCAATGTGGTTGCTTTTCTTTGTACGAATAAATTTTGTAAGTGAAGCATCGGCACTCTCACGAGTTTTTAGATCATTCGCTTTTATTTCTTTATAATAAATTTTTAATATCTCATCTGTAAATATTTTATCAATAAATGATTTACGATTCCCTCTTTGTTCTGAAATATCAGTTCTGAACTTTTTAATCGCAGCAACAACAGAATTATATTTATTATAATGAGTTAATTGAACAAAGAAAATCGCAATTTCCGTTTTTGAAATATTACCTAGTTCTTTCACCAACCGAAGTAATTCTAGATACGGTTTAATATTAAACCTTCTACTCTCGGGAATTTTGTGATATGGAGATGGTAATTGAAACTTTAAAAGTTGACGAGTAATAACCTCGTTTGCTCTTTTTCCACTTAGTAATTGCTTCCCTACATCTGACAAAGCAATTTTGGGTTTGAGGTCAACAAAACCTAATGCTTTGGGTGCTCTTGTAATTCTATCTCTTGCGGCAAGAGATATATTATCGGGCATTTTATCGCCTTCATAAAACTCAGACTTAAATAATTCGTGAAAAAAAGCAATTTGTGTTTCTGTATTCCATTTCTGCCCAGAAAACGAATCAATTAAAATCTGAATTTCAGGAATAATTTTTTCAATTGTTCGCGGCGAAGTAAAACCAAATACAGTTCGTGTTTTAGTTAGATTTGCCATTTAAAAATAATTTTGTTATTGCTTCATCATCACCCAAAAGGGAGGTTTTTTGATACAAGTCCGTTTTGGTTTTCAAAAACTGTTTAATTCTTTCCTTTGAAACTGAAATTGCTTTTTCAGAAGTATCACATCCAATAAACTTGCAGCCAGATTTTATTGCAGCAATAGCAGATGACCCACTTCCAACAAAAGGGTCACAAACAACAAAATCTTTTTCAGCGCTTCCTTTAAGCATTAATTCAAAGACTTCTGTAGGCTTTTGTGTCGGATATTTCGAGGCACTAACTCTTTTTATTTTCCATACGTCAGGAATATTTCTAGAGTTCAAATGTCTTTTACCTTTACTTGCAAATAAAATAAATTCGTGCCGTCTCCTGAAATAATGACCTAATCCGATATTTGCTTTGTCCCAGCACAAAACATTTTTAACTTCAAACACATTGCGGGCAATCGGAGCAAGTGAAAGCAGGGAATAAGAATCAAACATGATATAAATGTGGCGGTTATTTCGCAACACGCGATAACATTGCTCTAAGAATGATTTATAGTTTTCTTTAGTATCGTGAAATTCTTCAAACCATTTTGCACCATCTTTTCCTGCATCAGCATATTTCCCTATAATTTTCCCACGACCAAGCTTTAATCTTTGATTCATTCCTGAATATGCTGGGTCAGTAATAATAATATCAACACTGTCCGGTTGTAAACTCTTTAAGAAACTAATTGCATCATCTTGAAACAATGAAATCCTTTGGTCTTGACTTTCATAAACAGGTTTCTGATTAATCTGGATTTTTTGTCCATTTAAAAAAGTTTCTGATTTCCCATTATTATTTCCGTTTTCAAATTTCTCCTGATTTGAAAATAAATCCAGAAGTATCAAATATGATTTTTCCGAAATTCGTCCCTTATCATCTATCTTAATTTTATTAATCTTAAGATATTTCTCTACATCATCGGATACAATTGAGAAACGTTCTTTTATATTTTGAATTGTGTATAACATTAATACCGCTATTAATTCTGAAATTTAAAACAAAGTAAGTTCTTGGATTCATCTGTTAAAACCAAGTTCATTGCTAGTTACCAGCTTCCGCTTGCGCCTCCGCCGCCAAAACTACCGCCACCGCCGCTGAATCCGCCGAACCCGCCACCACTACTTCCTCCTCCAAATCCTCCAAAACCACTTGAACCACCGAATCCGCCTCCAAAGCCACCACCGAGATAAACACCGCGGCTTCTTCTTCCTCTAAATAGGAACGAAAAAATAATAACCAAAAATGGAATGAGCCAATTTAGAAAACCGGGTTTTTCATTCCTTCTTTTGGGAGAATCATTTTTATATTCGCCAACTGTGGCTTTTATAATTGCGCCAACACCTGCTAAAACTCCTGCGGAGTAATTATCTTCTTTAAATAAGGGAAGAATTTCATTCCGAATAATTGAATTGCTGGTTGCGTCCGGTAAAGCGCCCTCAAGCCCGTAACCTACTTCAATCCTAATTTTATGATCATCTTTAACGACAAGAAAAAGTATTCCGTTATCGTTTTTTTTTGTTCCGATTTTATTTTTTTGCGCAACTTGATTAGCGTATTCTTCAATCGGATAATCATTAAGAGTCGAGATCATCAAAAAAACAAGTTGGTTGGAAGTTGAATCTTGGAACGAACTTAATATCCGGTTTAAATTGAGGATATCATCCGCAGAAAGTGTATTAGTTAAATCCGTAGCCAAATATTTTAAAGTCGGCAGTTCACCTTGAGCCTTTATTGAAAAGGCAAAGGCGAAAGAAATAAGAAAGATAAAAAGTAATTTTTTCATTTAAACTAAAATTCTACCTTTGGAGCGTTTTCAGCCCCGGTAACTGCTTGGAAATATTGTTTGTCTTTAAAATTAAAAATTCCTGCAAAAAATGCGGTTGGAAATTTCTTTATAGTGGTATTATATATTTGAACAGATTCGTTAAATTTTCTTCTTTCAACCGAAATACGGTTTTCGGTTCCCTCTAATTGCGCTTGCAATTGAAGAAAGTTTTCATTTGCTTTAAGTGCGGGATAGTTTTCAACGGTAACCAATAACCTTGATAATGCGCCACTTAACTGTCCCTGTACTTGCTGAAACTTCTGAAATGCCTGAGGATCATTTAAAACTTCCTTTGTAACCTGCATCGAACTTGCGCTTGCTCTAGCATTAGTAACATCCGTCAAGACTTGTTTTTCAAAGTTTGCATAGCCCTTTACTGTATTTACTAAATTTGGGATAAGGTCAAGTCTTCTTTGATATTGATTTTCTACAAGACTCCAGCTTTTATTTACATCTTCGCTTAAGGTTACGAGATTATTATAAGAACGAACACCCCACATAACTAACAAGATTACTCCCAATAATAGTGCGCCCCCGATAGATAGCCCAATAAGTACACTTTTTTTCATTGAATCCTCTTTTTTAGTTAGGGTTTAGAACTTGTTGCTGCTTTGTGAATTATTTTATGTCTAAAATATAAACTTTCTTCGATAATTAACAATCATCCATTAAAAATTTAATTTGTTAAACTTCTAATCGGAGCGGGAATCTTTCCCCCTCTTAAGACGAAGGCTTTAGAGGAAAGTTCTCTTACCGGCATAATTGGCGCTCTGCCAAGAAGTCCGCCGTAATCAACATAATCGCCAACACTTTTACCAACAGCGGGAATTATTCTTACGGCTGTGGTTTTATCATTTATCATTCCGATGGCAAATTCATCAGCCATAATTCCGGCAAGCGTTTCAGCCGAAGTGTTTCCAGGAACCGCGACCATGTCGAGCCCAACCGAACAGACTGCGGTCATCGCCTCTAATTTTTCTAACGATAAATGTCCCTTTTCAACAGCACGGATCATTCCGGCATCTTCGCTAACGGGAATAAAAGCGCCGCTCATTCCGCCCACTGATGAACTTGCCATCAATCCTGCTTTTTTTACGGCATCGTTCAACATTGCCAGCGCTGCAGTTGTACCGGGAGCGCCGACATCTTCAACGCCCATTGCGATTAAAATATCGGCAATGCTATCTCCTTCCGCCGGAGTTGGCGCCAGAGAAATATCAACTATTCCAAATGGAACGTTATTTTTCTCGGCAACTTTTCTGCCGATCAATTCACCAGCGCGAGTAATTTTAAACATCGTTTTTTTAATCAACTCAGATAACTTTTGAAAATCAATTCCACCTGCATTTTTGATTGCATCCAAAACCACTCCTGGTCCGCTGATACCAACGTTAAGCGTAACTTCCGGTTCGGAAATTCCATGAAAAGCTCCCGCGACAAAAGGATTATCTTCAACAGCATTACAAAAAACAACAAGCTTTGCGCAGCCAACCGAATCTCTTTCCTTTGTTTTTTCCGCAGTTTCTTTTATGATGTTCGACATCAAATTGACGGCATCCATATTTATTCCGGCTTTAGTTGATGCAACATTTACGCTGGAACAAACTTTTTGCGTTTGTGAAAGCGCTTTCGGAATAGATTTTATAAGCTCCAATTCACCTTTTGTAAATCCTTTTTGAACGAGTGCGGAATATCCGGCGATGTAATCTATCCCGATTTCTGTGGCAACTTTATCGAGCGTTTCGGCTATTTTCAAAAATTCTTCTTGACCAAAAGCATCGCCAATTATTGAAATTGGAGTAACTGAAACCCTTTTATTTGCAATTGAAATTCCGTAGCGTCTCTCAATTTCTTGCGCGTTTTTTACATGGTTTCCGGCGTAGCGGAGGATTTTTTCATAAATTTTTTGTGTGGTGATTGAGATGTTTCGATCGGCACAATCGCGAAGACTGATTCCCATTGTTACCGTGCGGATATCGAAATGCTCGATCTCCGTCATTTTAATCGTTTCAAGTATCTCATCAAATTCGTAGGGCATGGTTTTGTATGTAGTTAGTGGTTAGTTGTATGTTGATTAATTTTTTATTGAATTTATATAAGCGCTTAATCGTGGACTAAGTTCATCAATGATTTCTTTTAATTTTTCAATCTCATCTTTCTTCAAAAAATTTCTTTTTACTGATCTTCTTAACCAATGTTTCGTTTCAAAAAGAGAACCACGCGCAATTTTTGCAAATCTTTTATTATCAAGACTGCTCCCTTTTCCTGCTCCTTCAGCAATATTTGCGCCTATACTATCTGCGGCTTTAACAAGTTGTACACCAATTGTTGATTTAGCAAATGGAGCCCATGAAAAAACAATAGTCCAAATAATATCTGATAGTTTTTCCGATAATTTGTAAACGTCTAGTTTTTCAAAGTTTGTCTTTTCCATTCAACCAACAACCGGCTACTAACAACCCTCAAATACGATGCATAAATCTGAAAACATCTTCGTGTTGGAGATAGATTTTCACTTTGAGTCTTTCGGCAATGCTTTTCATTATTTCTTGCAAATCTTTTATGTCTTTTGGCGAATTTGTTATATCGATCATCATGATCATCGTGAAAAATTCCTGCATAATTTTTTGCGAGATGTCAAGTATGTCGCATTGCGCCTCACTCAATGCTGCAGAAATTGAACTGACAATTCCGGTGGTATTCAAACCAAACGACGTTAGAATTACTCTGCCGGAACTTAAATTCATCTCACCTTCGGGGAAATCATTTGAACTGCGGATTTTTTCTTCAACTAATTTTTTAACTGCATCCGGAGAAGCGTTTGAACCGAGTTCAGAGATCGCTTGAATAGATAATTCTCTTATTTTGTCTTCTGTTAATTTCACGGTTTAAGTCCTTGATAATTTTTTTGTAAATAGTCTAAAGTTTCATTCTTAATAAGTTCATTTTTCTCTATTGCAAATTTTTCGGCATTGGAAAGATTACCGTTGTAAAATCTAAGCCAAAGCATAGTTCCAACTACCATCCCATCAAAAATTCTTTCAGCGGAAAAAGCCTGCACGGTTAAATATCCGAAAAGGACATTCCAACCGAGCGATAAAATTCCGCTTACATAATTGCCGGTATAAAATTGTCCGGCTCCCGGCAAAGCTATTGAAATTCCCCTGGCAAAACTAACGGAATATTTTTTCTTTTGCACTTCTTCGCAAATATTTTTTAATGTTGCGACAGAATCGATTTTGCCGAATACCTCAGCGGCTTTCTGCCAATCATCATGAAAAAGATAATTCCACCCGCGCCAATATTGAAGAGAAGAATTCTCCGCCGTAAATCTTTGGTCTTTTTCCAATTCATTCAATTGATGATCTGCTAAATAAAAAGCACGGCGAAGAACGTTAATTTTAATTATTTCAATTTTGGTAGAGAACAATTCCATCTTATCGTGCGAACTTATCTCTGCTCTTGTAAAATAGTGGACGGCTTCGGAAAGTTTGCCTCCCTGTCTATAAGATTCCGCAATCAAGTTGTTTGCTTTAAATGAATATTGATCTGTCGAATCAAAAAATGATAACCGCTTAGCTTCTGTGATCGCATCAAAATATTTTTCTTGTGCAAAAAGAGATTCTGCAAAAGCCAATTGTTTCTCAAGTTGGATTTGTGCGAATCCTTGTTGAAAGAAAATCTCTAAAATGAAAAGAAGCCATCGTGATTTCACTTACAACTTCCTTCAATTTCTTTCGGAACAAAATAATTTTTCGAATTCAAGAACGAATCGAATTCATTATTCAGTTCTTCTTCTCTTTCTAAATTATAATTGCGTGCAGAAATATAGGAACCATAAATATTCCCGGCGTTAAAGAAGGCTGCGGTTCCGGTAAATATCCACGCTCGCGTATTATGATGCGCGCGAAAATTATCATACGCAAGAAAAGCAAAAAGTCCCGTTACGATAAATGAAGTAATTCCGTCTCCATAATTTTCTGTATATATTTTCCCCGCACCGGGAACCATTGCCGAAAATAAAGCAGCTGCAAATGGACTCTTTCGTTGCCATCGCTCTTTATTCGAAAAAATATTATTAAAATCTACCTTGTCGTTTTCATCAAGCATATTTCCAAGCGAGATAAGATTTGTTTGAGTGATTCTCTCCTTAATTTTTATCGCCGAAGCTAAACGAAGTGATGCTGTTTTGTATGCTTCGTTTTTGAATGAAGGTTCCGTTGATTCTTTGTTTCCATCGTTTTGGAAGAAAGCAATTTTCAACATAAGCAACTTGCTTTCTTCTCCGAGAGAAGAATTTCTTAACCGGGAAAAATCGTTTTTCGCTTTTTCGTACTCACCCATTTTTAAGAAACATAATCCAATTTTATACTTAAGCGAATCGTTTTGATTATCACTGTTAACTGCTTCATATTCTTCTGCAGCGCGGAGGAAATCTTTTTCGCAAAACAAATAATCGGCAAAAGCTTTTCTCTTTTCGGGAGTGAATAATCCGTCATCTTGCGAAATCAAAATTGATGGGAAAAGTGAGAGCAATCCCATAAAGAATATTCGTCGCATCACTTAACTTTTGGACGAGCAGTTGAAAGCAAATATTTTTCTGGAGGATCGGCAAGTCTTCCTCTATTTGTTATCCGGTAATTGCTCCGGTTAAAGACGTTAAAGTCGCGTGTAAAGCGGTCTGCGAACATTAACGTTCCTTCAACAATGTTCGTGGCTTTTACAGATTCTAAAAAGAATGATGAGCATGAAGGATCAAACGGACAATTGTCACCATCTACATCAGAAATAAAAAACCAGTAAGTTACCGCCGCAGTTTTTAAAAGAAACTCAAACGGATTATCAGCGCGTAACGAATAGCTTCGCTCGGGATCATCAATCTTTTCAGCATAATTGATTTCCGATTTCTGCCAACGCTGCCAATCCGTCTGAGCAAAAAGTGAAAAAGAAAAAACAAGAATCAACCAGACAATTTTCAATGTTCACTCAATAAACTTCTTGCAATTACGATCCGTTGAATTTCATTTGTCCCTTCGTAAATCTCTGTAATTTTTGCATCGCGTAAGTAGCGTTCAACAAGATATTCGCGAACGTAGCCGTAACCGCCGTGAATTTGAATCGCTTCCAAGGCACATTCAACAGAAATTTTAGAAGCATAATATTTTGCCATTGCCGATTCTTTAACGTACGGTTTGTGCGCGTCTTTCAAAGCAGCGGCTTGCAACGTTAGCAATTTTGCTGCTTCAACTTTGGTTGCCATCTCTGCAATTTTAAATTGAATTGCCTGGTGATTTGCAATTTCGGTTCCGAAAGCTTTTCTCTGTTTTGCATAGTTAATGGAAGCTTCAAGCGAAGCGACGGCAATTCCCAAAGCTTGCGAGGCTATTCCAATTCTTCCGCCGTTCAAGGTATTCATTGCAAAGTTAAATCCTTTCCCTTCTTCCCAAATAATATTTTCTAATGGAACTTTGCAATTTGTAAAAGTTAAGGAGCAAGTATCGGAACTTCTTATTCCGAGTTTATCTTCTTTCTTTGCCTGCTCAAAACCTTCAGTTCCCTTTTCAACGAGAAAAGTTGTAATCCCTTTATGTTTTTTTTCAACATCGGTTTGCGCCATTACCAAATAGTAATCGGCATTCTGTCCGTTAGTGATCCAATTTTTTATTCCGTCAAGAACGAAATAATCTCCTTCACGATGTGCGAGTGTACGTTGATTTGTAGCATCGCTTCCTGCTTCAGGTTCAGATAAAGCAAACGCTCCAAGCTTTTCTCCTTTTGCGAGTGGTATTAAATATTTTTGTTTTATGAATTCCGAACCGTAGGTTTCAAGTCCCCAGGTAACAAGCGAATTATTAACCGACATAATAACGCCGCAACTTGCATCAACTTTTGAAATTTCCATCATCGCCAAAACATAGCTGACGGTATCCATTCCGGCGCCGCCGTAATCGGGAGAAACCATCATACCGAGAAAACCAAGTTCTCCAAGTTTTTTAATAATCTCGTGAGGAAATTCCGCATTAATATCGCGGTGAATAGATGAAGGAGCTATTTCGGCTTCGGCAAACTCTTTTGCAGTCTGCTGAATCATCAATTGTTCTTCGGTGAAATCGAAATTCATAATTTTATCCTTTTGTGATTTGAAAGAAAGATTTTCCAACCGCTTGTGGCGATTATAAAAATCGGAGTAACAGTTTACTCCACTGTTTATTCAGTTATTATATCTGTAAAAATTCTTCAATCGTTAAATGAACGTCTTTGAGTATTTGTTTTAGTAAAATTGGGGAAATATCTCTTCCTGGATGAAAAGGAATTGTTGTACATCTTCCATCTGGATGACGCAATTGTTTGTGCGATCCTTTTTGTCGGATTTCCAAAAACCCAATTCTCAATAAATTCTTCAAAACAATTTGTGGTTTAAGTACCGGGATTTTACCCATCTTAAGCTACTTTTATATTTTGAATTCCAATAAACTCACTCTCAATTTTCGGTTCCCCGTCTTCCAACAGCATTTCAATCACTTCACTTAAATTTGTTCGTAGTTCTTCAAGAGTTTCTGCTTGAGAATGGGCGCCCGGGAATCCAGGTATATAACCTACGTACAAACCGGTGTCTTGGTCTTTTTCAATTATTGCAGTGTAAGATTTCATTTTGTAACCTTTTAAATTCACTTGTTAAAATATAAAAAATATTATTGTTTTGATAGTCTTTAAAAACTGTTTAATCCTTGTTTTTTTACCCATTTCTTAAATCGGTATATTGTACTTCAAATTTTACAAAGAAGCATGAACAAAAATAAAACACAACTAAAAGGATTAACGCTCGAAGAACTCCAAGCTCTCTTTCTCGAAATAGGAGAAGCGAAGTTCCGCGCATTGCAGGTTTTTAACTGGATGTACAATTACCGCGTAACGAGTTTTGACAAGATGGAAAATCTCTCAAAACCACTTCGCAATAAACTGAAAGAAAATTATTCACTTATCACTTTGAACTTTGCCGCATCGGAAACCTCAACCAGCGGGACAAAAAAACTGATCTTTGAAACCGAGGAAGGGAATAAAATTGAATCGGTGATTATTCCCGATGAGAAACGGAATACACTCTGCATTTCAACGCAAGTAGGCTGCCCTCTTGATTGCAAATTTTGTGCAACGGGATTAATGGGTTACAAAAAAAATCTTTCTGCCGGGGAAATTTTCGATCAGTATCTATTAGCGCAACAGCACTCCGAAAGAGATATTTCAAATATCGTTTATATGGGAATGGGTGAACCGCTTCTGAATTACAACGCCACATTAAATTCACTTAAAATATTTTCAGAGGAATTAACCAAAGGAATCAGTCTAAAAAAAATTACGGTTTCGACCGCGGGTATTGCTCCAAAAATAGTTGAGCTTGCCGACTCCGGATTAAAAGCGAAGTTAGCTTTTTCGCTTCATTCTTGCTTTGAAAAAACCCGCTCGAAGATCATGCCGATCAATGAAAAATATCCGCTTAAAGATAATTTGGAAGCGGTTACCCATTACGCCAAGAAAACCAAAACGCGCATCACGTTTGAATATATTATGTTGAAGGGTTTGAATGACAGAGATGAAGATATTAAAGCATTAATAAAATTAACGAATCAAATTCCTTCAAAGATAAATGTAATTCCTTTTAACTCATTGCAGCACATGCATCCAACCGGATTTTCGGCTTCACTTTTCCCAACAGAAAAAAAACGAATTGACGACTTCGTTCAAATTTTACGGGATAATAACGTAACTGTGATGGTGAGAGAAACACAAGGTGATGATATTGCCGCCGCATGTGGACAACTTGCCGTGAAGTTCAAATAAGAAAAAATCAAAATGAAAAAACTTACCCACGACGAAATTTCTCAGAATCGAAGTACGCTTGATACTCTCCACGAAGTAAAAAAACTTCCGGTTGTTGCGCTGCTTGATAACATTAGAAGCACATACAATGTCGGATCGGTCTTCCGCACTTCAGACGGTGCGCAGATCGACAAACTTATTTTAACCGGTTACACACCACATCCGCCGAATAAAGAAATTTTGAAAACTGCTCTCGGTTCAACAAACAGTGTTAAGTGGGAGTTTCATAAGGATGCGTTAGCGGTTATTCATCAACTTAAAAAAGAGGGATATAAAATTTGCGCTCTCGAATTAACGGAAACTCCAAAAATGTATTACGAAGTTTCCCCGCAGCAATTTCCTCTTTGTTTAATTGTTGGGAATGAAATTACTGGAGTATCTCAAAAAATTTTAGATGAATGCGATTTTGCAATTGAAATTCCCCAATATGGAATTAAACAGTCCTTGAACGTTGCCGTAGCATACGGCATTGCAATTTTTGAGTTGAGAAAGATATTTGATTTGACTTATAAAGAAGAGTAATTTTCCCATCTTTAATTTCTATCTACAAATTGCTCAAAAAATTTCGTCTCTGCGTCAAAGTTGCCGATGAGAATAATTGATTGCCCTTCTTCTATTAGCGTTGAGGGATTCGGGTTGATCTTAATATCATCTTCCGAAGCAAGCGCTACAATGCTGCAACCGCTTTTTTCTCTAACGGATGATTCGCGAATTGTTAAACCGGCAAGCGTTCTCGGAACTTCGACTTTGAAAACATCAACCCCTTCCGCGATCATTAAAATATTTCCTTTTTTAAGAAGATTAAAAATGCTGTTCGCTCCCATCGAAGCGTAGGACATTACAAAATCGCACCCGGCTCGGTAGAGTAATTCAACCGTTCTGTCTAATTTTCCCCGGCTAATGATTTGAATGTCGGGTCTAAATTTTCTAATCAACGTTGTAAGAAAAATATTCATGTTATCATCCTCCGTAGTAATTGCTACTGCAGGAGAAGTCATTAAACCGGAACGAAGCAGCAATTCTTTATCGGATGCATCTCCTGTAATATATTTATCGGACACGGCAAGCTTAACATCCTTTTCAATTAACTTATAATCGATTTCCCTTTCATCAAGAATTTTTCCAACCGCTCGCCCAACTTTTCCTCCGCCGATAACCAGTACCGGTCCACTTGCAACGTTGTAAATACAGAACATTTCATTATACATATCAATTTGTTCGGGTGAACCGGCAAGAACGAGAACGGAGCGTTCAGATATTTTTGTATCTGCTTTTGCGAGAGAAAATTTTCCTTCGTTCCAGACGCCAACAACCGAAACACCGGCAAGTTCTCTCAATTTTGATTCTCTCAAGGTTTTGTTCGCAAGTGGAGTGCCCTTAACTGTCGCTTCGGCAATTTTAAGTTTGTCAAAAAATTCAATATCATGGGCGAGCGCATCACCGGCGGTTATTCTTCTTGCCAACGATTTTCCCATCATCTCGCCAAGTTTGATAACGTTGGTTGCACCGGAAGAAAGAAGCACTTCTTCAGCGCCGTCGGAATCGGCTGTTGATACCACTGAAATTTCTTTAGTAACCTGGCGAATTGCGTACGTTGCCGAAGTGTTAACAAAATGATTTCCCGTTAATACAACTCCGGCTGATTGATTGATCTGCACTTTTTTGTAAGTCTCCCGGTCATCTAGCTCTGCCGATACGATATTGAATCCTTTATCAGTTAGCTCTGCAGCTTCTTTTAGATCGGGAATAAGAAGAACGTAAGGGACTTTAAATTGTTTCAATTTTCTGATGAGTGTTTGCGAAACGTGATCGTAATGAGTTAAAATTACATGATCTTTTATCGTGTGTGTAAGCTCGCGGTGAATTCTTTCCGTAGATTGAAAAAGTTTTACGAATGTAAATGGGACCAAAGCGATGATGAATGTTAATCCCGAAAGCAAAACAAAAACATTAAACAGTCTTCCAAGATCGCTCTGAAAAGTAATATCCCCCAGCCCAAGAGTTGACATGTTGGTTACCGTCCAATAAATAGATGTTGCCAAACTATAATGTCTGTTCTCAAGACGCATTAAATAATTGAAAAGGATTGAGTTCAGTACAACCAGGGAGAGTAAAACAAAAACGAGCCGGGAAATTAAAATTGCATTTCTGCGGCTTGTTCTTTTACCAAAGAGAAACGTATGTCGTTCAAATATTTTCACTTTTACTCAGCCAAATTTTCTTAAACATACAAATAAGATTGAATTAGGTGGTGCAAGATAAAAAATAAAAGATAAAAATCTTTCAATCTGAAAAGGTGGGTCAAACTTAAATGCAGGATTAAACGATTGGGGCTGATGGATTACATCGCAGACGTAAAATAATCCTCCCCGTTTTCTTTTGTATGGATAAATAGTAGTTGCGCGCGAACCATCTTTACAAGCGTTCGCGAAGCTCTTCGCTCCGAAATGTTTAACAGCTCGCTCAATTGTTTTACTGAGATCGTTTCCTCCTTTTCAAGAAAAGTGAATACCGCTTTCTCAAAATTTCCTATAACATACTTTGTCAATTTTGCATTACCGGAAGTTGAACGCAATACTCGTATCATCTCTTTGCTTGCAAGAACGCTTTTATCATTTACACGGACGTAAACTTCTGCCGAACCGGTTTCTAATTCTTTTTTATAATCTTGAAGTCGGTGTGGTTTCTGCAAAGATTCGGGAACTTCAACAACAACAATTTCTTTATGATCAACTGAAAAATAAGAGAGAGAAAAGTTTATCGGCGGCTCACAGAATTTTTCGGCGGTTTCTTTTATTAATTCCGCTTCTCCTTTTTCGCTGGCAACTCCGTAAATTGATTTATCATCATCAATGCCAATGATGAGGTTTCCACCTTTGGTATTGGCAAACGCTATTAACTCTTTCGCAATTTTTTCATGAGATGAAAATTGGCGTTTAAATTCGGTGTAAAGATTTTCCCCCTCCTCGATCAATTGAAGCAATTCTCTTTTTTTCATTTTTCGGGAAAGAGGATTACATCGCCAAGTCTTCCGCGGATAATTCCCGAACGGCGCTGAACATAACCGGAATTCACATTCGGTTGATGAACCAAAGGTGACGGAATTACCGCCGCAAGTTTTGCACATTCGTTTGTTGTTATCGCACCCGGTTCTTTACCAAAATATTTATCAGCTGCTTCTTCAATTCCGAAAATACCGTCGCCCCATTCAATAATATTAACATACTGATGGAGAATTCCTTTTTTGCTCACTTCTTTTTCGATACGGAAAGTTGTGAGCAATTCTTTCGCTTTCCTGAAAACACTTTTGTTTGTTGTGTAATAAAGATTTTTAGCAAGCTGCATTGTAATTGTGCTTCCACCGCGCGCCGCCCTTCTTCTTCTTTTATTAAGCTTCATGGATTTCTCCAATTCTTCCCAATCAACTCCTTTATGATTGAAAAAATTCCCATCCTCCATTGAAACAATTGCGCGAAAAAGATTTTGATTTATTGCGCCGAAAGAAGACCAGCTTTGATGTGGGTAGAAAATCATTGCATGCTCAACTGCACGCTGTTCCATCAAGGATGAAACGCATGTAGGTTGATATTCAAGTAAAGGAATTTGAAACGCGGGAAGACTGAAATAGAAAATGAAAATGACGTAGAGAAGTATGGAAAGAATTTTCCTCTTTTTTAAATAGGGAAGAATTTTTTCAAGGAGAAATCCTAATTCCATAATTTTCTTTCAACTAAACGTATGTATTAGATAGAAAAAGTAGAAGAAGTTCGAAAAAACAAAAACTGCCGCCGGTCTTCCCGCAAAAAAAACTTTTCTTTATTTCCTTTCAATTGAAAAAGTAAATTTGCCTGCGGTGGAATTGCTCCTTCTTCTTTCCGTAAAGAATCCGGGGCAGCCGGTGTTTCTTTCTTTGGAGTTTCAATTGTTTTTAATGAGTCTGCTGCATTAACCGGATTTTTCGGCAACTCAAGCTTAAGAGAATCTTCCGACTTCTTTTTTATTTTTTCCATTTCAACTTTAAGAGAATCCTCTGTTTTCTTTTTTATTTCTTCCACTGCAATTTTTTTCAGAGAATCTTCAAGCGCTACTCTAATTCGTTCTTTTTCTTTTTTATACGTCTGAAGTTTTGGTGAAACTTTCTGCGCAAATGCCGTCGTTGGATATTTCGTTACAAGGCTGTCGTAAACAACCGCTGCGGAATCCGGAAGTTTTAATTTTTCTTCTAAAAGATATCCGCTTGCAAGCAAAGATTTTGCGGCATATTCCGAGACAGGATACTTTTCATAAATTGTTAGGAATTTTTGCAGCGAAGATTTTATTTCATCTTTTTGCATCAGCACTTCCGCTTCGCGATACAAATCTTTTGCGAGATCATATTTCAAATCAATTTTGGGTTTTTTCAAAATTTCCGCCGCCGCATTCACTATACTTTCATGTTGATAATTGGCATAAATATAATTTAATAGACTATCAGCCTTTATCGTATCTCTCGCCAAATAATAATTTGCCAGAGCATACAGCACCTGCGGTTTTTGACTTTGCAATTCATAATGCTCAACTAAATCGTTGTAATAAAAGAAGGCGGAATCAGGGCAGTCAAGTTCGGTATAGAAAAGATTGCCCAAATCAAATTTGGTTTTCACTAACAACACTTTTATTGAATCCCCTGAAATGTTTGGTCTCACCGGAGCTTTCAACTGCACACTTTTTTTAGTATCCGAAGAAGTTGATTCACTATTTTTTGTAGATCCAAAATTTCTAGTTCTTCCCTGTTGTGGATTTTGCTGCTGAACATTTTGCGTTTGATCTTCCAGCAAAGCTATTTTGGCAAGTGAATCTGCGATAACAAATTCAAGAGAATCCTTCGCAAACAATGTGGAATCGGTTACATATTTTAATTTTTGAATATTTTCTGCTTGCTCGCCATTCAATCTGTCATACTTCGAAAAAACCGACGCTTTGTTTTTTATTAACGGTGCATATTCTTCAGTGGAAGGAGCAGATTGTGCCTTTAGATAAAAGATAGAAGCGCTGTCGAAATTGGAATAGATTTTTTCGTAAATATATCCCATTTCAAATCGGGCTTGCCCGGCAGCGGTTGAATTAGTAAATCCGGTATCTACTATTCCGAAATACGTGAGTGCATCTTCGTATTTTTTCTTTAACAAATAGGTATAGCCGGTTTCAAAATTCAGCAGATCAAACGAAGTTGAATTTTTTTCTTTCGAAAGTAAATTTAAGAATAATTCTAAGGCTTCATCTTCTTTCCCAAGCGAACGAATTATTTTTCCGTAATTCACTTTTGCGTTCAGTTCGGTTTCAAATGTTGGGGAATAGTTGCTCACTTCTGCAAAAGCTTTAGCCGCTTCTTCTTTATCATCAAGACGAACAAGCAGTTCCCCCTCTTGATATTTTGCCTGGGCGTTTATTTCTCCGTCACTTGAAACATTAACCAAACTTTTAAGTGATTTAACCGCATCGGAATATTTTTCCGCACCGATCTCAAATTTTATTTTTACGATGGTCGCTTTAACAAAAAGCTCGTCCTCTTTATCCGCAGTTGATTTTTCAATAACCTGCAATAAAAGCTTGTCTGCTGCTGAAAAGTTTTTTAATTGAAAATAAGTCTTCGCGATCCACAATTCGGTTTCGGGAACATATTCACTCTCAGACTGTTTTGCTATCAGTTCTTGAAATTTTCGTAACGCTTTCAAATAATTTTTTTGATAATAGAATGATTTCCCAAGCATAAAAAGAGCGTCGTCAACAAACGCACTTTCAGAATTAAACTGGAGTATCTTTGAACATTTTTCAATTACTTTGTTTAAAGAGCCGGAAGCGGATGAAGGGACGTTCGGTTCGGTTAAGGCAAAAATGTCTTTCTGCTCTTTTTGAATTGCCGATTCAGCTTCATTAAAGAGACTGCTGGTGTTATAATAAAGATTAAAATAGGTTGTAAAATCATTCCAAACTCCGCACCCTTGAAATGTAGAAAATGAGATCACAAAAAAAAGCAAGAACAATATTTTTTTTGATGTGTTTTTCATTTTCAAAGCGCTTCTTCTCCTGATTCTTCAGTGCGGATACGAATAACATCCGAAATATCCGAAATGAAAATTTTTCCGTCTCCTACCTGTCCTGTTTTTGCAGTACGGATAATTGCTCCGATAACTTTTTCCAATTTATTGTCCGGTATAACAATTTCAATTTTGATTTTCGGGACAAACTCGATCCGGTATTCGCTTCCGCGGTACGTCTCTTTATGCCCCTTTTGTCTTCCGTAACCACGAACTTCAGAAATGGTTAATCCTTTAATTCCTTCTTCAAGAAGAGCTTCTTTAACATCATCAAGCTTGAAGGGACGAATAATAGCTTCAATTTTTTTCATGACTTTTTCCTTGAATACTTAACCGTGACAATGTTTATATTTTTTCCCGCTGCCGCATGGACACGGATCATTTCTCCCAACATGCTCTTCCACGCGTATCGGCTGCATCTTACCGGCTTGTGCAGGTTGGCCATCTCCACCCGAACCTTTCAATCCGATTCCGTCGGTATTTTGTTTCGTCTCAATAATTCTTCCGCGCGCAGGTCTTTTTCTTCCTTGAAGTTCTTCGGCTGCTTGCGGGAAAAATTTGAAACAGAATGAAACAATTTCATTTCTTATTTGATTAAGCAATTCAACAAAAAGAGTAAATGCTTCGCTTTTATATTCCAACAAAGGATCTTTTTGTCCGTATGCGCGTAATCCGATCCCTTCTTTTAAATCATCCATTTCGCGGAGATGTTCTTTCCAACGGTTATCGATAACCGAAAGAACGGAATATCTTTCGATCCGCGCCAGTAAATCTACGCCGAGCATTTCTTCTTTCCGCGCATAAAAATCTTTTACTGCGGTGATAATTCTGTTTGTAATTCCGTTGTCGCTAAGTGTTTCAAATTCTTCAGGTTCGAGTTTAACTTCAACAAGAAAATTTTGCAACACTTCTTCTTTAATTTTATCGGCATGTACGTCTTCAAAATATCTTGCAACAATTTCTGTAACAGTTTCATGTAAATATTCCATGATATCATTTTTCAAACGATCACCCTGCAGAGCGCGATTTCTTCTCGTGTAAATAATTTCACGCTGCTGGTTCATCACGTTATCATATTCCAGCAGACGTTTACGAATTGAGAAGTTGTTCTCTTCAACTTTCTTTTGTGCGCGTTCAACTGATTTTGTAATTAACGAATGCTCAATTACTTCTCCTTCTTGAATTCCCATCCGTTCCATAACAGAAGCAATTCTATCACTTCCGAAAAGGCGCATGAGATCATCTTCAAGTGAAAGGAAAAACTTTGTAGTTCCGGGATCACCCTGTCTTCCCGAACGACCGCGCAACTGCCTGTCAATTCTACGCGATTCATGCCGCTCAGTTCCAAGAATAAATAAACCGCCGCGATCAACAACACCGGCGCCGAGTTTAATATCCGTTCCGCGTCCCGCCATGTTGGTTGCGATTGTTACAGCGCCCATTTCACCGGCGTGTTCAACAATTTCCGCTTCGCTCTTATGCTGTTTGGCATTCAAAACATTATGCGGAACACCTTTTCGTTTCAGCATTCTGCTGATTGTTTCCGAAACATCAACCGAAGTTGTACCAACAAGTACCGGTCGCCCAATTTTGCGGAGTTCTTCAATTTTGTCAATCACTGCGTTTAATTTTTCACGCTTGGTTTTAAAAATTGAATCTTCCTGATCATCGCGGACGTTTGGTTTGTTGGTAGGAACAACGACAACTTCCAACTTATAAATTTCGTGAAACTCGCTTTCTTCAGTTTCGGCAGTTCCCGTCATACCTGCGAGTTTGTTGTACATCCTAAAATAATTTTGAAGTGTGATCGTAGCAAGTGTCTGTGTATCGCGTTCAACTTTAACGCTTTCTTTCGCTTCAATGGCTTGATGCAAACCGTCTGAATATCTTCTCCCCGGCAAAACACGCCCGGTGAATTCATCAACGATGGCGATTTTTCCTTCTTCGGTAATAACGTACTCAACATCTTTTTCAAAAAGAGTAAATGCTTTTAATAATTGATGTAGTGTGTGGATGCGTTCACTTTGCTCTGCATATAAATGATAAAGCGCATCTTTTCTTCTAATTTTTTCTTCCGGCGTTAAGGAAGGATCATGTTCAAATTTGCTGATCTCGGTTCCCAGATCGGGAAGCACGAAATAATTTTTATCACCTTTGCCAAAGCGGGCAAGTTCTTCTCTCCCTTTTTCGGTTAGATCGATAGTATTATTTTTTTCGTCAATCACAAAAAAAAGTTCATCATCAATGATGTGCATATTGCGGGCTTTTTCGCGCAGATATTCCATTTCGGTTTGCTGCATCAATCTTTTATTTGATGGGTCGGAAAGCATTTTTTCTATTTTTTTATTCTTCGGCAGACCGCGGTAAGCGCGTAGTAAATTCACTCCGGCTTGTGTTTGCGCTTCTTTATCATTTTCTTTTGCAATTAAATCTTCAGCTTCTTGCGCAATTTTTGAAACAAAATTTGATTGAAGCCGATGCAGTTTTTCAATTAAGATTTTCATCTCATCAAATTTCTGCTGGTCATCAACTTCAACGGGACCGGAAATAATTAACGGCGTTCTTGCCTCATCAACTAAAACCGAATCGACTTCATCGACGATTGCATAATTGTGCCCCCGCTGAACTTGAAATTCTTTATCGCTTGCCATGTTGTCGCGGAGATAATCGAAACCAAATTCATTATTTGTTCCGTAAGTAATATCGTAGTTGTATTGTTCTTTACGCTGATCAGGGGAAAAAGTATTAAGAATTACACCAACCGTTAAGCCGTGAAATTTAAAAATTTCTCCCATCCACTCGGAATCACGTTGAGCGAGGTAATCGTTAACAGTAATAAGATGTACGCCTCTTCCGGTTAAAGCGTTCAAGTACATCGGAAGTGTTGCAACCAAAGTTTTTCCTTCGCCGGTTGCCATTTCCGAAATTTTCCCTTGATGCAAAACAACGCCGCCCATTAATTGTACATCATAGGGAACCATATCCCATCTTGTATGTTTCCCCATTACCGTCCATGATTTTCCAACGAGTCTTTTGCAAGTTTCTTTAACAACGGCAAAAGCTTGCGGCAGCAGTTCATCAAGAACATCTTCATATTTGTTATGCAGGCTGTCTTCCAAAGCGTCAACCTGATCGTAGGCAGCTTGGCGGTCAAAGTCCTCGTCTTTCTGCAATTGCAGGTGCAGTTCTTCTAATTTCTGCCGGATTTCTGCGGTTTCATCCTGCAGCTTTAATTTGAACTCTGCTGTTTTATTGCGCAGTTCGTCATCACTTAAATTTTGTAATTTTGCAAATTCTTCATTTATTTCTGCAACTATGGGAATTAATTCATTAACGTCTTTAGTATTTTTATCGCCAAAAATTTTCTTGAACAAACTTAGCATCAAAAGTCTCCGTATGAGTAAAAAAATTAACTAATAAGATTATTGTACACAATTTAAGAAGATTTCGCTTGGAGAAAAAAGGTAGATTTTGGTAGAGCAAGTATTTTTGTCCAAAGATAGCAAGATTATTGAATTATCTCCAATTCTCCATCAAACATCAACCATTATCCCTCAACCATCTTCTTCTTCATGCAAATATAAAAACCTAATTTTGTATTTTACGCACGCAGTTACTAATAAATGATTTGAAAATTATTACTTGACGAAAACACACAATCATATTTCCGACACTCTTGTAAAAACGGTCGCCGGGTTTACGGTAGGTTACCTTTCTAATAAAGAATTAGACGCGCTTCTTTCCTCTTGGGAAACTGAAGCCGCTCAAATTTGTTTTACTGCCGGTTCCGAGAGTAATCTTCTCCGTATGCTTCACTCGCTTTTTGATAAAGTATATTTTTTAAAAGATTGCCTCACCCACCCCTATTATTCAAAAGCGTTTCTGCGTATTGCTTCATTCAGTAATTACTTAACGGATATCGTGGTGCGGAATCCGGAATTTTTATATTGGGCATTAAGCAACGAATCGCTCGAATCAAATTTAGATGAAAAGAAATTTGCCGGTGAAACTGAAAATATCGTTTCCTTATTCAAATCTTTTTCCGCAAAAGTAAACGCGATAAAGGCGATTAAGCGAAAATATATGCTGCGCATCGGACTGCGCGATAATCTTGGAATTGCTACCGTTTTAGAAACAACGAACGATCTTTCCATTCTTGCAAAAACTCTTTCAGCGCTTCTCTTTTCAATTTGTTATGATGAAGTTAAAACAAAATATCAACTTGACGTAATAAATAGAAAGTACTGTATTATAGCGCTCGGCAAACTTGGCGGCAATGAATTGAATTATAGTTCGGATATCGATTTAATGATCTTCTACGACAAAAATGTCCCTTTAAAAAACGGGAAAGAATACCACGAACTGCTTACGCAAGCCATTCAGCTTTTTGTTGAACAAGCCTCGCAGGCAACAGATAAGGGATTTCTCTTCCGTGTTGACTTCCGTTTGAGACCGGACGGGAAAAATTCTCCTCTTGCAAGAACACTCACAGATACGCTCCGTTATTATGAAAGCCGCGGCGAGGATTGGGAACGGCAAATGCTGCTTAAAGCAAGCTATCTCGGCGGTGATGAAAAGTTGTATCTCGGTTTCGCTAACTACATTTCGAGTTTTATTTTCCCTAAAAACTTTTCATTCTCACCGATAGAACAAATAAAAAAATTACGGAAGAATATTCTTGAAAAAATTAAATCCGAACAAAACATAAAACTTTCCCGCGGCGGCATCCGCGATATTGAATTTCCTTTACAGGCTTTGCAATTGTTAAACGGCGGCAAACATCCCTCTCTGCAAACAGGCAATTCGCTAATTGCAATTAATGAATTAACAAAATGTGAACTTCTAAAAAAGAGCGAAGCCGATTTTCTTTCCGGCGCTTATATTTTTTATAGAAGGATAGAACATTTCCTTCAACTGATGAACGACGCACAGACACATACTATTCCCGAATCGGGAGAAATATTAGACAAACTTTCTGCGTTCTTTGAATTTGGAAATAAGAAAACTTTCCTCCACAAATTAGCGGAAACAAAAAACAAAGTACATGCATTCTACTGTTCTGTTATGCATGAAGAAAAGGAAGCAATAGAATTTTCAAATTTGCCGTTCAAAGATTTTCATACTGCAAAAAGGAATTATCAATTTTTAAAAACGGGCAAAGGGATTTTTAACCAAAAAACTTTTGATTCACAAACCATTTCAAACTTTGGAAGGATTGAACCGCATTTAGTTGAGTATTTATCATACGCAAAAGCTCCCGATACTATTTTACAAAATTTTGCAAGAATCATCCGGCAGGAGAATTTTCCTTCAATGTGGTATGAAATGTTCCAAAACAAAAAAGTTTTTGGGGCATTTCTTTTGATTTGCGAGTATGGGAGATTTATCGTCTCTCTTTTTGCCGAAGATAAATTACTAAAGGAATTATTTTTATCGGGAAGAGTTTTTGAAAAACTTTCGGTTGAAAGTCTTGTGAATTTACCAATAAAAGCAATTCATTTTTTGCTTTCCGTGCAAGTTCTTTTAAAAATGATCTCACCTGAAGCTGCATCAAAACTCCTTTCACAAGTGATCGTTACAAAACTTCGACACTCGTGTGAGATGTTTTTCACAAAAGAAAAAACAGACGAGAACTTTTTTATTTCCGTACAGGGAAGTTTGGCTTCAGAACAATTTTTATTTACTTCCGATATTGATTTACTTTTTATTTCCGATAATGCCTCAAACAATTTCAAGCTGCAAAAAACTTTAACAAAACTTCTTCACTTGTTACAAAAGGATTTTTCACCCATTGAAGTTGATTGCCGGCTCCGGCCCGAAGGAAAGTCCAGCCAAATGGTTTGGGACTTACACGGTTACGAAAATTATTTTGAAAATAGAATCCGCACCTGGGAAATGCAGGCATTGTGCAAATTAGCGTTTGTCTATGGAGAAGAAAATCTTTTCCTTCAATTCGAAAAGCTGATCACAAAAAAAATTAAATCGTTGGATGAAGACGAACTGCGAAATGATATTTTTGCAATGCACAATCAAGTAACTGCATCTTCAAAATTAGGCGATGCTTCCATAAACTTAAAAAAAGGAACCGGTAGTTTGCTCGAAACAGATTTTCTTCTGCAATTTCTTTTGTTGAAACACGCTCCCCTTTACAAATCATTAAGAAACAAACCGGCGAACATAATTTTACAACGGTTCAAGAAAGAAACTATTCTCTCTGAAAAAGAATGTCAGGCGCTTTTGTCTGCGCGTGAACTCTTCCGGCAAATTGATACTTTCAACTTTCTTTTGTTTGAAGATAAAAAACATCAGCTAACTTTTGATTCGGAAGAATTTCTCACTCTATCGGAATTTCTTAACTTTGCAGAGAGAAAAGAATTGCAAACCAAAATAAGAGAAGCGCTAAACAATATCCATTTGTTATTCCAAAAATATTTGTTCAAAAAATGATGATACAATTCCTTAAGAAAAGTTACGGTGTGCTTGCAGGAATAGCCGTATTCATTCTTTATCTTTTTACACTTGCGCCAACCGTCACTCAACTTGATGCCGGTGAATTGGCGACCGTGCAAGCATTGTTGGGCATAGCTCATCCTACCGGTTATCCGTTATTTACAGTGCTTGGACATCTTTTTCTTTTAGTGCCGCTTCCCTTTTCAATTATTTACCGCGCAAATTTGCTTGCCGCTTTGTGGACTGCGGGATCAGTTTCGGTTTTTATTTACACCTTTAAACTTATAATAGATAATATCGCTCTTTTCAAATCAAAGAAGAATGATGTAGAAAAGAAAAAGAGCGGCAAAGCGAAGAAAGAAATAAAATCTTCACCGGTTGTAATGCCAAAGCGAATTATCATTCCTGAACTTGTAAAATATTTATCGGCGCTTTTCGGTGGATTATTTTTAGCGACATCAAAAACTTTTTGGATGCAAAGCACTTCCGTTGAAGTTTATTCTCTTCATCTATTTTTAATTTCAGTTATCATTTATACTCTTCTTTTGGCGTTTACTAAATCAAATAATACAGAAACTCCAAAACATTACTATTGGTATTTTCTTGCAATTGCTCTGGCGTTTGGATTTTCAAATCACATGACAACAATTTTGATCTTGCCCGCTGTTGCATATCTTTACTTTATAACATTCGGATTTAATTTTGCATCATTCAAGCGCATTGCCTTGATGCTGGCAATATTTTTCCCTTTGCTTGTTTTACTTTATGCTTATTTGCCAATCCGCGCCGGACAAAATCCCGTTCTTAATTGGGGCAACCCGGTTGATCTCGAAAAAATACTTCGTCATATTTCCGGAAAGCAATATCAAGTATGGCTTTTCTCTTCAACGGCGGCGGCTAAAAAACAGCTCACTTATTTTATTGGAAACTTTCCTTCCGAATTTAATATCGGATTAATCCTTACCTTCATCGGTTTCTTTGCGGCTTTCATTCATGGGAAAAAATTCTTTTTATTCACGTTGATTACTTTTTTAACGACGGTTTTGTATTCAATTAATTATGACATTAATGATATCGATTCATATTTTCTCTTAGCGTATATCTCCGTTGCATTTTTTATTTCGTTTGGCGTTCTGCAAATATTTTTGCTGTTGAAGGATAGACATCTCGGTTACAGTCTTCCGATCCCTTTGCTGATAATTTTTCTTTTGATTCAATCCTACATTTCATTTGGAAAAGTCAATCAACATGATATTTATCTTTTTGAAGATTATACAAAGTCGGCGTTACAATCGTGCAAAAAAGAGGCGTTGGTAATTTCATATCAATGGGATTTTCTTGTTTCACCCGCCTATTATCTTCAGCAGATTGAAAAGTTTAGACCGGATGTACATATTATTGATAAAGAACTTCTGCGCCGAAGTTGGTACTTTAATCAACTGAATAAAAACCATAGTGAAATTATTTCGGGAGTTACTCCAACGATCAATCAATTTAAAGAAGCGCTTATTCCATTTGAACGTGAAGGACAATTTGATCCGGTTTTGCTTGAAAAACTTTATCAAAGTCTGTTAAAGGGATTGATCGAAACCAATATTGATAAGCGTCCCGTTTATCTTGGTGCCGAGTTGGTAATGAATGAAATGCAAAAAGGGGAATTCAAACTTCCGCAAGGATTAACATTGGTCCCCGATATTTTCTTTTTTAAAGTGGTGAAAACGAACAAGTACGTTCCGGCTGACAACCCAAATTTTCATGTAAGATTTCCGAAACAAAATAATTATTACGTCAGCTTCGTTGAAGATATGATTGGTTCTATGTTGGTAAGACGCGCACTGTACGAGATGCAATTTGACAACCGTGAGCGCGCTAAAGTCTATATCAAAAAATTAAAGGAAGAACTTCCGGATTTTGCTATCCCCGCAGGTTTAGCGGAGGTGATTGAGAAGTAGAGACTTGCCATTTCATATCTTTGTTTAATTATTTTTTTGTAAGTTACGAACGACAAATTTGAACGGGTTGGTAAATGTTTATTCTACTGGTAAATATATTTAGAAGAAACGAAAAGGTTCACACGCGCTCTTGCTTCTTCTCTTTCTCATTTTCATTTTGTGTGGAGATGATATGAAGTCCAATCAAAGCCAACAGGCTGCAACGGTTTTAATAATTTTATGAACTTGAAAAGATACATCAAAAGATTTTATTTTTTTATGAATTGAAGGAATACCAACATGAAATCTTTCTTCTTTCTTAGCGCGTTATCCTTTTTTCTATTAACGGTATTGGCAACCGGGCAAAACATTTTACCACGTCCGACAATTGGGGATATACACAAAAGCAAAGGATTACTGACAAATCCGGATACTGCTATTCGTATGCATGAAAAAAACTTTAGTAGATACTTGCCATGGCAAGTCTCTACTAATATTTTTAAATTAAACGGCAGTAAGTATCGCCCGGTAACTGTTATTATTGATGATACGCTTCGTTATAGTTATACCTATGACAATAATGGAAATATGCTTACAGGATTAACCGAAAAATTGGCGAATAATGCTTGGGTGAATAGCAGAAGATATAGTTATACCTATGACAACAATGGGAATCGACTTACAGATCTTTCAGAAAAATGGACGAATAATATATGGGTGTATTCTTTAAGATATACTTATACCTATGACAACAATGGGAATCGACTTACAGAATTATCCGAAACATGGATGAATAATTCTTGGGTGAATGATTGGAGAGATACTTATACCTATGACAACAACCGGAATAAGCTTACAGATTTATACGAAACATGGTCGAACAATACTTGGGAAAATAATTTGAAATTTACTTATACCTATGATAACAATGGGAATGAGGTTACAGAGATATCCGAAACATGGGCGAATAATGCATGGGGGAATGATTGGAGAGATACTTATACTTATGACAACAATGGGAATTGTCTCACAGAGATTTATGAAATATGGAATGATAATGCTTGGGTGAATTCTTTGAGAGACTCTTATACCTATGACAATAACGGGAATATGCTTACAGGGTCAACCGAAAAATGGACGAATAATACTTGGGGGAATAGCAGAAGATATACTTATACCTATGACAACAATGGGGACGAAATTTCTGAGTTATCTGAAACATGGGAGGATAATACTTGGTTGAGCAATTGGAAAGCTGTTTATATTTATGACAACAATAGAAATGCGCTAAAAGGAGAATATTTTAATTGGACGGATAATGCTTGGGTAACCGCACGAGGAAGTTTAGATTTATCTTATAACGCCCGTGCAGATTACTTCAATATTTATGGCGCTGTTGTAAATGTTACCTACACTTTAATTATTACAGATATTAGGGGTAACAAATTGGATGTAAATACATATAGCCTATCCCAAAACTATCCCAACCCGTTTAACCCAACAACGGTTATTAAATATGCTTTGCCGTACGAAAGTAATGTAAGCATAAACGTGTATAATACTCTCGGTGAGATTGTTAAAACATTTAATGAAGGTACAAAACAAACCGGTTCGTACAATGTAAACTTCAACGGAGTTGGACTTTCTTCAGGCATTTATTTATACAGCATTAAAGCCGTTTCCATCGATGGGAAACAAAACTTCCAAGCAACGAAGAAGATGATTTTAATCAAATAAATTTAACCACGTAGATACATGCCATGGCATGTATCTACATTGAATTCTGTAGAAACAACCAATTTATTTTTTGAATATATCTTTCCACAAACTATTTTTGTCAGAGTTATGTAATTAGTTCTAAACAAAAATCTGAGTGTACGTGATGCTGAATGTTTTACGTAAAGTACAGTATTTGTTATTGCTCGACCTATTTTTGATTTTTATTTCCTTGTGGGGAATAAGAAATTTTTACCACAAACCGGGTCTCCCTTTCAACACCGTTCAATCGAATGATGCAATTCTTGTTCATACAGAAAACTCTAAACCATTCTGGTCGTTACAGAATGCGGTTCTTTTAACCATCAATAAAATAAAATTTGATTCAAATGAAGAAATTGAAACCTATCTGGACGGTGCGCAAATCGGAGAAAAAGTTGATATCCGATTATTACAAGGAGCAACTGAAGAAAATGTTTCAATTATCCTCGTTCCCTATTATTCAACGTTTTATGTTTTTGTCGCTTCCATTTCGGGGTTTCTATTTATTATTGTTCCAATAGTTGTTCTCTTAAAAACCGGACTTACAAAACCAACGCTAATTTACCATTGGGTGATGGTAGGAAGCGGTTTAATTATTCTTAATACTTGGGGAACATATCATTCTTCTTTCTTAGGAATTAGTTTTGCATCAAGAATAATTTTTCATTTGGCTTATGCTTTTTTTGCTTCTCTTTTCCTTCATTTCACCCTGGTTTTTCCGAAAGAAATATTTCAACGAAAAAATAAAATACTTTTTACGTACGGGGTATCATTTCTCCTCTCGGTAGCAACTCTCTATTATTTTTGGAAAAGTATCGTTCAACCGACAATGGAATCACTCCACAGCTATGTTCTTGCTTTTAATGCGAGTAGAATTTTCGTACTCATTTGTTTGTT
>Ga0172379_10001057_pt1 | contig 59202 bp, 76 predicted proteins | sample GrowelOW334metaG_FD_119756 | JGI IMG/M metagenome (GOLD analysis project Ga0172379, IMG submission 119756) | Groundwater microbial communities from an aquifer near a municipal landfill in Southern Ontario, Canada - Groundwater well OW334 metaG | ecosystem: Environmental > Aquatic > Deep... | reverse complement strand
CAAAAAATAAGACCGGCCCAAAGACTCCAATTTTTGGCGATAAATTCCCATTTGGGAATGGGTTTCAAATGTTTTTTAGTGATGAGATTGAGCGTTTTATCGCTGATATTTATTTTCTTTTTCATAGACCTCCTTGAATTGAATTTTTGCCCGAGAGAGAAGGGTGGCGACCGTTCCCATGGGCTTTTGTAAAATGTCGCTGATTTCCTGATAATCTTTGTCTTCAAAAAATTTTAAAATTAAAACTTCTTTATAATCTGGTTTTAATTTTTCTAAAACATCATAAATTTGCATCGTTTCTTCTTGGTTTTTTTGTTTTGAATAAGGGAAAACAGGAACTGCATATTCATTATCATTGTCTTCAAACTTATAACAATATCTAACAAAATCATTTGACTCTTCTGGAACAAAATAGGAAGTATCATAGTTGTGAGACAACACAGCCACTTCATTACCACTAAGATAAAGATTCTTTATTATTTTTGAGTGAAGTTTTCCGAAAGAATTAATATAATAAGGATTTGTGCCAATAGTAACAATTTTCATTAAACATCTCCAATAAAAACCAATCCATAATGCATTTTTCTGTGACATTTAAAACATAATAAAGCACACTTTTCTAATTCCCGTTCTAATTTTGTATCCCATTTATGATATTTTCCTATATCAAAATCTTTTTTATTAGGTTCTTTGTGGTGGAAAGCAAACAAGAATTCTTCTTCATTGAATCCACATAATTCACATTTACCGCCTGCTTGCTGAATCGCTTTTGTTTTTATTTCTCTTTTTTCTTCTCTGTTTTTTTTGTTTTTACAATAAATGCATACACTTGATGGATAATAAAATTTATCTACTGAGGCAGTTTTGGTCCCTGTACCTCTGCCTTTCATTTGGTTAAGTGATAATGGCAAATTATCTATGTTATATTTTTTGTATAAATTAATATAATCTAATGCATTTCTGTAAGTGAATCCAAACGTTTCTAGGCATAATATGTTTTTTTTATTTTCACTGCATGGGGAAATTTCAACGAGTTTTTTTTCTATTTCTAATCCTGTTTTCCACATTTGTTTCATATTTTCTAATACTTGAGTTTTTCTTTTCAAAATATCAAGAATAGAATTATAGTCTCTTCTTTTTTTTAATCTGTGTGGATTAATAATATTACATTTTTTGCATAATTTCACAATATGATTTTCGGGAATTTTGACTAATTTTTCTTGATTTGCGTGAATTCTTTTATGGCAAAAAACGCATAGCAAAGAACATTTTTTTGCCTCTTCCAGTATTTTTTTTAAATTAATAGATGTAGTAATACAAAAATCTTTTTCAGAAGGGTCTTTATGGTGAAAGTCAAAAACACAAGGATGATCTACTAACCCACAATTCTCACATTTTCCACCAAATATATCTACTAGTCTTTTTTTGTTTTCTCTAAAAGCATTTCTTCCTCTTTTTTTTTCACAATCAATACAGTATGATCTAGCACCTTTTCGTTTATGAGGGTAGTGTAATTTGTTTTCTTGACACAATGGACATTTTTTTATTAAATTCATTATGGACGATTAAGAGGTTCGTAAAATTTCAATGGTCGGAGAGCTTCCTCGGTGGCAAAGTATGAAATTCTAGACCCCCACAATAAAGAGTTTTTAACCACATTACCATATTCCGTAGTTTGAGGACGACAGTCATAAAAATGTCTTCCAGGAAATATAACATCATCTCCTGCAGAAAATGGGACTCCCACAGGAGCAACTAATTCTATTACTCCACTACCTAAATATTCTTTAGGTTTTGCATGTCTTGTGTATAAATCGTTTTCTAAGAAAAACCAAGCAAATGACTTATGTAAATCATCATCTTCAACCCTTATGACTGTGTCAGTATCTGTTACATCGTTTATTAAAACAGAAGTAAAAAATGGATTAGTTAAAGGATATAAATTCGCGTACAATGTTCTTTCTAGCATTTTTGTTAGATTTAAAACATATTCATATCCTTTGTCATAAAATGCTGCTTCTATGTAAACTGAAATTGAAATGTCATATTTTTCACTTGTGCTTTCCAGAGTTAGCCATTCAGATGATCTAGTGTTTCCATAAATTGTAATTGCTGGATACCTAGGAATAACCGGAGGGTCTCCTATGTATATCCCTCTAACCCAATTTACTCCTTCTATAACATTTTGTACTCTTGTGTTTGATGTTGAATAGTTTTCAATTAAAGGTTCCTGTAATACTATAGTGTGATAATCTGTTATATGGTCAATGGTATGTATTTCGCCATCATCCTCACCTTCTCTATAGATTACTACCTGAGTACATGGTTCAAATCTTTTTGCACTTCTTACTGGAATTGTTGTTTCGCCAACACTAATATTAGACCTAATAGTCTGTATATTGACTACTTTTCTTTCTATTGTTTTTTTAATTGATCTTAAAAGTTCAAGCATTTTTGCCCTTAAAAATATCTTTTATATTATTTGCCACAATACCCCTGGATTGTTCTACTATTCTTCTTTCTGAATTATCTAGTTCCGATATTTGTTTTGCAGTACCACTAGACTCATACATCGTAGATAGTCCCTTAGCCATTGTAGATGGGGTTTTATCTAATCCTTTCATATTAACGTCCTCTGCAAAATCTTTGACTGCCTTAATTTTGTTGGCAATATTTTCAAAAAACCTAGTTGCAGGGTTGGGATTTGAGCTTTTAACTGGTATTGTTTTCAAAATATTCCCTTATTTAGAATTTAGTTCTCGTTTTTCATTTCCATCACGTGAAATTAATTGATATCTGTCATATAATGTAGAATTAGCAAATCTGTTTCCTATTCTTTCTTGACCATGAAGAATTATTGTCCCATTAAGAATATCACTCATTTGTGATGCTGCTAGTTCTCTTAGTTTGTTTCCATAATCAGAAATGTCAGGAGAGGCTTGCGCAGCATAATATTTATCAAACAGATTGCTCGTTGCCCGCCTTGCAGATACCAAGACTATAGCTGGCGGGAACCCAATTCGTACTATTCGTGTTTCTTCTCCTGCTGGGAAATTAGTAAAAATTGGTTCCACGACAGTAAATTCGTCATCATCTATAATTTCTTTTACTATATGTCTTTCTTTAATCGGAGGATCAAAAGCGGTACTTATGATTAATATCTCGTCTCCTGGCACAAGATTTGTTGCATCAGAAACAACTATATTAGTTGGATTATATTCATCGATGTCTTGTTCTAGTTCCCATTCTCCGTGACTTGTTTTAAACAGAGGCACTCTATACATTTCTGTCAAGTTACTGTCAATTTCATCATCAGCCCATCTTATATATTGATTTACGGTATCATCTGGAATTTCATTAGCATTTCTCGTATTTCCTATTGCAATTAGTGAGACTTTTCCTCCAGTTGTATCATTTGGGCGACTTGAGGTTAAGGCCTGAGCAAGTAAATAATCCACTATAATAGTATTGGAATAACCCATTTAAATCCCTCATATACATTATTATTCTTTATTTAATTTAGTCTTTTGTGAAGGATTTTCCTTGTTTTTATTTCCAGAGGAAATTTTCAACTTATTCTCAGTAGATATTGCTTTTATTAAACATCCATTACTTACTGCATAAAGAGGATTTTTTGCCAGTTTTACGCATTTTATATGGAATGGCAATAAATTTTCCATCCCTGCAAGTACTTCTTTGAATTTATCAACAAATCCAGGTACTGAAGCTGTTCCGCCTGCCAGAATTATTTCAAGAGGAGTATCTATCTTTTTCTCTAGTTTCTCAAATTTTGCCGCAAAATTAGAAATAATATTCTCTATCAAGGCCCTGTAATAAACTTCCAATGCTATTTGTTTTAAATCAGAACTATCAATATTAGATAGATCTAAGTTTTTCTCTTTGAATTTAGTTATAGTTGCTTTATCACATCCTGCTATTTGTGCAGCCTCTTCATCAACCCAATCTCCAGATTTTTCAATACTAAATGTTAGCAATGGTAATTGTTTCCACGATAATGCACAATTTGACATGCCTGCCCCACAACTAATTGTAATACCACTGAATTTCGCGATACCATCTGGCTCTGAACTATCTTCTGCAACTGGACATTCACTATAATTTATTGCAACTGCCTCATTAATACATTCTGGAGTATAACCAAGACTTTTAATGAAATTTGTTAACATCATTTTATGGAATAGAACACTAGCATTGCTTGTTACTGGGTCTCCAGGAACACAAAAACATAATACTTCTCCATTACTAGATGGTTTTCCAATTAGTTTTTTTATAATCGCCTGGATTATAGCGATGGACATTTTGTCTTCTGCTGTATTAATTAGTCCATTTTTCATTGGTCGCCTTACTTCTGAAAAATATGATATAGATCCAGACTTTTTAAATAATGATTCTATTTCGTGTACTTTATATACGTCTTCTCCAACAACATAAAAATTGTCTTTATATTTAAGATATGAATAGTTGTTATTTTTTAATACTTCTTCTGGGTCATCTAAAGACTGTCTTACTTCAGCGAAAACATTTCTTTCTATCTCAAATGACACTCCATCATCAATAGAATCCAGTTCTCCTTTTACTAAAAACATTGTACCACAGTCGAGTCCACGTGCCATTTTAACCTCCCGTGCATAATGATATCTATATTTTGATTAATTATCTCCTATATTGTTTTTTGCAAAGACTCATCAGGATTTATAAATTTTGTCTTATCTATATTATTTGTATATTTTAATATATTGGCTAATATTGCTTCGCTGCAAATATGCGTATATTTGTTAAATGTTTCTATATCAACATCTTCTTTTGTACATGTGGTTTTAAAGTGGTCTTCGCGCATATAGTTTTTATCATTTATTAAGTCTGTCAAAAGATCAGAAACTAATTGCTGTCCAACATTTTTAAACAGGCAAGAATCTCTTTTGCCTATATATTGATCTAATTTATTTTTTGTCTTTTTAATTCTTTTGTCTAATATGAATAATTTTTTCAAAACAAAAAATTGTTTAAAAGCTTCTATTTTTTTAACTATTAGTTGCATAATAGTAGGTTTAATTTCTGTTTTTTCGAGCATTTTTTCTGTTTCTTTTTCAAAATAAGTAGCTTTAGAATCTTCTTCAGAATCAAACCCATGGTTTTTTGTAATAGTCTTATGGTTTTTTATTGGTTTTGAGTTCTTTTCTTGTACGATAGGATCAACGAAAAGTGTTCCTTTTGGAAGCCCTTGTAAAATCTCTGAAATGTTAATTGTTTTTGCTTTTTCTTCGTCTAAAACAAAATCACTTAATATTTTCCTGTATTCTTCAGGTAGCCCTGGATTAAGAAGTATAATTCTTTTGACCAAATTGATATTGCTTCCTCTTTTAACTGCATTTGATTTACAGTGATTATAAAATTTATTCAATATTGAAGATATTCTATCTATGTTTTTAACTGCTTCAGCCTCATCAGATGATACATATTCAAGCATTTTTTTGTCTTCTGTGCTAATCATGGAAAGTGGCACAGGTCGTCCTTTTAAAAGATTTCCAGCCAGTTCTCTGATTTTTCGTGGGACATCTGATTTAATTAGCTTGCTCTCTTTTTCCGTTTCAATGGATACTATATCTTCTGGCACAACACACCTTGAGCAAATTGGACATACATTATTATTCGCATTACTAGACATAATTTTCTCCTAAATATCCTGAATTAAACATCTCTCACTAAACATTATACAATTTTGTGTAAAATTATTGGTATTTTATTGTCTATTGCATCACAAATTACCACACACACGTTGGTTGCAAAATGAGCATTATTAGACATGATTTCAAATTTGCTTTTATATGCAGGTGGCATATCTGGATTAAATTCTAAAACCTTTTCTGCCAACCTCATATTATGATTAATAACATTTGCATCCATAAAAGTTTCTCCTATTCTAGTTCTTTTGCCATATCAATTGCCTGCGTATTTAGTTTTATCTTTTTTGTTTTTCTATCAGATTCTTGACTTTCTGTAATTTCAGAACCTATATTTGAAACACCCTTTTGTGTAATTTCAACTATTTTAGAAATATCAATAGTAGGAGAAATTTCATTAGAAGATCCAGAATTATTTCCTGTATTTGGGATTGATTGTATTGCTTTTAATATCGGTTCCATTGCTGACCCGATTTGTTCGTTAATTGAGGCCGATATTTGTTTTTTTATTGAGTCTTGTATTTTGCTAATATCTAAGACTTCTCCGTGTTTTTTTGATTCAGTTATTGCAGTTTTCATTGTTTGTTCAATTAATAGTTTTAGTTCTTTTTCTGATAATTGTTTTTCAATTTTTATTTTTGGCTTATGTGTTCCCCTGGTAATTTTTAGCCTTTTTTGTCTTAATGCGGTATTTAAGTCAATACTTCTTTCTATATCAATTCTTCTTGCAACTTTCTCCAAATCAAGAGTAGAATTTGGTTTTATCTCTGCTCTTAAATCGCTTAAATAGATTGTTTTTCCAGATATATTTTCTACTATATAGCAGGATCTTTCCATTTTGCTCACCAGTTCCTTGAAATTCCTATTCTAGGATAAGGTTTAGGTCTCAATTGTGCAAAATCTAATTTATTTATCTTTTTGCATTTACTGCAAGTGTAATACATAATCATATCAATAAAATTTATCTCTAAAATAGCTCTTCTGTTGTCATGATTGGCACAATGACCGCAAACAAGCACAATCTGTACTTCTTCTTTAGACATATCAGCATACTGATTTTCTTTGTTATCGTCTGTCATTTTGCACCAAAAATATCCTTTTTAATAGAATTCAGCCTATTAACTGACATTTCTATATACTTTTCTTCTTTGTCAATACCTATAAAATAATATCCATTGTTGATAGCAGCAACTCCTGTGGTAGAGGAGCCACAAAACGGGTCTATTACTATTCCATTGCCCCTTTTAACGCTGCTTAAAATCTTTTCAGGCAATTCCAGAGGAAACGGTGCAGGATGTTTATTCTTGAGGTCACAAGCCATTTCCCATACGTCCCCAATTCCTGATACACCTTTGTTTTTTAGTCTAAATCCTGGTTTAGCGAAAACTAAAATATACTCATGAGTAGGTAAAAAAAATGAAGACGAAAAGTTTATTCCTCCCTTTCGTTTCCATATAATTATCTGTCTAAGAGGAAGACCTGGGTTCCATTCGGTAGGCAATTCTACTAACCCGTTTTGTATCCTGGGTTTATGATTGTAAAAAATAGCACCTTGGTCACTAACTAATCTCCATGCTTCAAGCAAAAACTCTCTTTGCCAATTTCTATATTCTCCCACAGACATTGAATCGTCATGGCTTAGATACCCATTGGCGAGTTCCCCACCATTCCATTTCCCGTTTTTCTTAGTAGGGAAACCCCCTCCAGAAGATGTCCCCAGATTATATGGGGGACTAGTTATTATATAATCTGTTATTTTTTCGTCGAAAGTTTTCATTACGGAAATACAGTCACCAATAAAAAGACTCCAGTTTTCTCCATTAAAATTTCCAGTTATTTTTTGCATTTTTTTACCACTATCCAATACGTGTGTGCTCTTCTTAAGTGCTGAACATTTTTCCATTTAGAAGAATCTGGACCAGAAGATTTATTTATTTTTATTAACAAATCATATGGTTTTAATCCAATTTCAAAAGCCTTGTTAATAAAACTTACATGTTGCCATTGAAAGTCGTGATTATGAATTATGTCAATCAATTTAGCTAAAATAATACCATTTTTTCTTAAAACCCTATTTGCCTCTCTTAGAAATGGGTCGAATAAGTCGTTTATATTATATCCTGACCTTCCAGTTGAAATTTTATCTGTTATCCCGTATCGTTTTTCGTATATTTTAGAACTATTATTTGTTGCAGCAGTTCTTGGAAGATGAGGAGGATCAAAAACAATTACGTCAAATGAAGAATCACAAAATGGCATCTTTCTAAAATCTGCAACATAATCTGTTTTATATGAATAATCGATATCCATAGTAATTGGAATAATTCCTGTTTTTTTCCACATTACTCCCTTATTATAAGTACAATCAATTATTGTTGGATTTTCTGTCGCACAATGAATTGACAATAATATTTTTAATGCTTCAGAATCTGAACCAAATAATACAGACTTATGTCTCATTGTACATTATACAAAAAGAGACTATTTAAACAACCAATTTATAGGATATAAATATGTATATTCGGATGATGCCATAGTAACTTGTGGGATAGGCTCTGGCTTGTTTTGTGTTTTTAAATTATAGTTTTTTACCCATTCATTTAAAACGCTCATTAAATCTTGAGACCAACCTATCTTTGTGTCAATAGTGTTATCAAGGGATGATCTACCATAAGCAAGATAAAATGCCGTTTTATCGTCAACAGGTTTTGTTTCAATAACACTTTCAACATGTGTTGCCATATCAGCAACTTTTTCTGGAGCATTTTGACTCAATGTTTCTTGTTCATAGTCAAGCAAAGATTTTAGTATTACTTTTTTAGAAAAATAAGTAGGATTTAACAATTTTACCTGTTCATAGCCTTTGTATTCCTGCGGTTTTGTGCTGTCTTTTATTCTTATCCAGTATATTCCACCATATGCATATGATAACATTCTAGTTACAGGTCCACCTCTATCAACAGCACTAAAAATAAAATATAAATTTTGTTTTGTTGCTTTTTCTTTTTTGCCTGGAATATCTAATAAATTTTCTTCTTTTTGTTGGTTTTGTCTTCTAGATTTTAGATTAGCAGCTTCAGTTTCAGGAGCATCTTTTAATGCCTTTTTGAAAAATTGAGGCATCATAGTTTCTATCATCTTATCATACCAGTCATCACCAGTGTCTATGTTTCCAAATAATTCTTTTGTTCTTAGCCCAGGTACTTGTTTGCCTATCAATTGTTTTGTCAGAAGTGCTTTATCGTCATCCATTATGTTTTCTCTGGCACTAGTTACAAGCTCATATGGAAATGCTATTTTTAGTATTTGCTTTAAATTATTCATCTGTTCTTTTACAAAGATAGAATCTGTATCATTTGGGTTTTTTCGAATATAAGGAACTAGCCTTTTTAATATTGCTGCTATAAGAGCATGTGTTTGATGAAATTGATATAATGAATATGATATTGCAGCCCTATTCATTAAATACGCCCTTTTTTCAGATTCGCTTAATACACTTATGTTTAATCCGCTTTTGAGTCTTAAATCATTTGGTTCTACATATATTTCTGGATTTTCTATCAACTCAGGAAGTACAATTGGCTTAAAAAATTTGTCATTTGTTTCTTGTGCGGTTTCAAGGACTTCAAATTCGTCATTTATATTAAATTTTTTAAATAATGTTTTAAGTTCTGGAGGCACAAAGAACTGGTTGAATACTCCACCTGCTTCAGGATGTATTTGGCCTTCATCGTTTGTAAGCCTAGATGTTTCAATAACAGGAGCACCTTTTATTTTTTCAGTTCCAATTCCGTATTGTTCTATTTTTATTTGTCTTGATACTATTTTTTTTAAAAGTTCAGGATATGCAACTATTGTATCCTCAAAACTAGAACCAGAAATTATATCTTTGTATTCATTTAATGTTTCGGCTAGAGCATTGTATCTGTTAGTCAGAAATTTCTTTTCTTTTCCTCCCCTAAACATGGCTTTTGGTTTTATAGATCCAGTAGTTGCTAGCGATCTGAGGGCATTCAAGTTGTGTTCAAAAGTTTTTCTTTCTTCTGGCACTACTCGCTGTGTTAGTTCTTCTATATATTTCGAAAAATGAGCAGAATTCCAAGATCCTATGTTATTAAAAAATGTTTTAAATTCTTCTGGAAAATCTAAAGTTTCATGTTGTTTTTCTTCCTCTTCTTCTGTTTCTAGGCTTGGAAACATTTCGTGTTTCATTTCTTCTGGCAATCCCATGTTTTCTGCTTGTTCCATAGTTCTCAATTGTATACTCAGATCACGTATTGTTGAGTCAATCTCTGAAGCCACAGGAAGTAATTCCCTTAAAGCAGAAATTGCCCTATTGTACCTATTTATATCTAGTATTGCTGCCTTTTTTATGTTTTGAGAAAAAGCCACATTTGAAATAGGTTGATCCAGAACTCTGGAAATCAAAATTTGCCTGAATTCTTTTATTTTTTTAATTAATAGAGAATATAAATCAACTAATTGTTTGTTGTTTTTTTCTGACAGAGCTTGTCGTAATGTTTTATCTATTGTTGGGAAAAATAAACTTATTCTTTTTTCTAGTTCTTCTAATAAACTTCTTTCAGGAATTGATTCTAATTCAACTTCTTTTAATAAAAGTTTTATAGTTGTTGTAAATGGAGTAAATGCAGGTACAGAATAACGTTGTAACTCTCTCTCTACACTTAGCTGAACAGCTTTTTTCATAAAAAAGTATTTATATTGCATTATATTTCCGCCAATTTGACAAAAATATTATACTGCCAATTATTAATAATTCCTGCTTTTATTTTTGTCGATACGCTTCCTCTATTATTTCTATTATTGGGTGTCTAACTATGCTTTTTTCGGTCAATTTAACTATCCCTATTCCCCTGTGTTCTTTGGCAATGTCAGTAAATCTAATAATAGCATCTCTGTGACCATTTTCGTACCTGAGATCAGATTGGGTGCTGTCTCCAGTGAGTACTAATTTGGAATTTTCCCCTATACGAGTTAAAATCATTCTCATTTGAGAAGTAGTAGTATTTTGAGCCTCATCAATTATCACATATGAATTAATAAAGCTGACACCACGCATGAATGATAATGGTAAAATTTTAATTGGAGAAGGATCTCCATTCTTTTTGCATAACTGTTTTATTTGTTCTTCCGAAATAACTTGAGAAAAAGTGTCAAAAACTGGAATCAAATAAACAGAAAGCTTAGACTCAAACTCTCCTGGTAAATAGCCTAATGAAGGGCCAGCATCAACTGGCGGACGAGAGATTAGCATTTTTTTATATCTTCCTTGAAGAAGCTGTTGCAGACCATAAACTGCTGCTACGAAGGTTTTACCTGATCCAGCTGGCCCATCGATTAGTGTTATCACATTGTCTTCAATTGTTTTTATAAGATTCTTCTGTTCTTCATTTTTTGGAACAAGCGGAATAAGAGATTCAAGCCCTAATTCGGGAAGCTGTGCCTTAGACTGGTCTTTCTTTTTTGCCAAGTTTGTCCCCTTTATAAAAAAAACAAAACATAAGAAGAGGGATCTTTCTCAGAAATTTTTGAATAAATACCACCAAAAATTATATCTAAATTAAAACAATCTTCGTATTCTGAAAACTGATTAATTATATCATCCCATACTGCTTTATTTACTTCGATTTTTTGTTTTTTTATGACAACTTTTATTCTTAAATCATATAAATCAATATTGTAATATAATTTTATAAGATCACATAATTCATCAATTTGATTATATAAAAAGATATCTTTCCATCCACCTTGCCGAAATGATTGTTTTATTTGAGTTTGTTGGTTTTTCGTAAAAGATGAGAAAAATGATGCTCTCTCTTCTGCTGTTAATTTTTTGGCTTTCGACCAATACTCTTGAAAGTTTAAGCTTTTCATGGCTAAATTGTTTGAGCTTTTTTAACCCATTCTAAATTATTTAGTCGTGCTATATCAGTTTTTATTTTCTGTGCTTCAGGATCACAGTTTTCAAAAAGCTCCTCCCAATTAGAAGAATAACTAAGTTTTGGTTTCAACTTTAAAGTGGACAAAATATATTCAATGTCATTTGTCTGAATATCTGGAAACATTCCTGCACTATTCAATAAGACACTATTTATTTTGGTCCAAATATTCAAATCTTTTGCTCTGTGGTTTTCGTTCTTTCTTAATGAGTTTTTTCTCACTTCTGACATTTTTGCAATCATATCGTCCCAGTTGCCATAATCACTTAATACGGGATTGTTGTTTTCGTCAGTTTTGACACCAAATAATGAAATTTTTTCAGAGGTCTTTTTAAATACAAATGCCCTATTCATTACACTTTGTTTAAACATAGAAAGTTTTCTGGAAAACTTTTCACAGTGCTGTTTATGGTTTTGAATTATTTCATCTTTGCTTTTGGGACAACCACTTGCAAATCTCAAATTTCCTATAGGCAAATTTTTAGACAAGAAGATACCTTCCTCTGTATGGACTATATAGTCATCTCCACAATCAACAGCAATTACGGTTTTATCAAAAGTCTTTGTGTTTCTTGTATAACCATAAGATAATTTAGTGTTTTGTGGTGCAAATCCGCTAAACTCCCATTCATAATAAGTTTCAGGAGGCACAACAGCAAAATATCCTTTTATGTCTGGAATAGTTTTGTTGAGCCAGCTACACATTTAATATCCTCGGAAAATAAGAATTGTTTTCTGAATAATCTATGTTTTCCACTATATTTGTAAGCATTTCATCAAGTGCAACAACATCTTTTATGCCCATGTTAGAGCTTTCAGCCTGATCTAACCATATGTTTATTCTTTTTGATTGTAATTCACTTAAGTCCATAATAGTCTCCTATATACTAGGAATCGTTGGAATTGTTGGTACATTTGGTATTGTGCTGGTTTGCGATTTAGACAAGTCTGGATCAGAAGTAACAGCTCCATCACTTTTGGTTTGTATATTAGATGGAAAAGACTTTTTGTTTGCACCTCCTGAAACAACATGTGGCATAACCCTTTTTCGGACATCTATTAAAAGTTTATTTCCATATCTATAAACTCCGTCTGATAGTTGTTCTGCATTTATAGCACTTTCTGGGTCCATGCTTTTCATTAAATATTGTCCTGCAACACCCTCCGGAAGCGTTGCAGCAACTATATCATTTTTCCAAGAAGAAGGAACGTTTGCCTGTGCTTTTGCTTGTTCAAATAGCTGATAAATTGATACGTTTTCAACTTGTCCAGTGACGACATCTGGAGCAATACAGTTTTCCTCTGCTCTTTCCGGGTTTATTTCTGCTTTAGACGGATTTGTTATATCACTAAAAGATGTTCTTTTTTCTGGGTCTTCTTTTTGCCAGTTTAGTTCATCTGACCTATGTGTTGATTCGTGCTGTATTGTGCTTCTTAGTTCACAGATTATATAGTCAATATTTTCTTTGTATACAGGAACTACTTCATTTATGGTCTGTTCTAATATAACATACGTGCCTGCTTTTTTGTACATTTTGGCAGGAATATAATTTGTATACAGATTTACTTTATTTGACAATAACTCTGCAACTTTATTTACGGTAATATGTAGGGTATGTTTAAATAGTTTCATACCCATTTATATCCCCTTTTTTTAAAATTTCCTTCTACAAAATTAATTTTCCAGAAGTATCCTGTTGGTCTATCATTCTCAGGTCTGCTTCTGACGCAATCTGAATTTGTGGAGAATTTTGAGCTTCTTCAAGAGCTTTTGTAATAACAGGTTCTAAAGTATTAAAAATCTCCATTTTCACAGTTGTTTCTTCTTTTGTTATAGATATAAGATTTTTAATTTTCTGTATAAGATCCTCATCCATTTCAAGAGTATCAATCTCCTCTAATTCTCCGTATCTTTCTTTCATTTCTTTTTCAGAATCATAAATATTACTTCCTTGTTCACTTATAGAGAATAAAAGCTCTGGTACAGCAATTTCCAGAATAGTCACAAATTCTTCTGCATACATCCCTATTGGTAGAGCATATAATTTCAATTCCATTTTTCTCTCCTGTATAATATTATATGTTTAAACAACTCAGAAAATTAGCCAATCAATTAAAAATGATTGTAAAAAAGTGTGGATTATCCACAAAAGATGCTCTAGATTACGCATTGGAACATCCAGACAAAAATACTCCTGACCCAACACTCAAAGAAAAAATACTTTTGATAGATTCAATCTATGGAGAATTATACAATATAATACGTAAAATGATGTATATATCTGATGAAATTGAAGATAAAACCCTAAAAACAAATTTGATAAAAATATTATCCTCTAAACCTGATTATGCTGGACTAGACGTGTTGGCTGATCAAGCAGTATCTACCGCCAAAAATCCAGAAGATCTTAATTGCGTATTTCTTGCTCATGACATATTTTTAGAACACACAAATTTAATAGCAGACAAAGTATTAGATATCACAGAGATTCGATTTTAGTATCAGAAAAAATTCCCCCACATTCTTTTTTCATTCTATTGTACCCTTCTTCACAGTATTCTTTGTTTATATCTATACATATTGAGTTTCGTCCAATTTTGGCCGAGGCAAGAGAAGTTGTACAGATTCCAGCAAAAGGGTCTAATACGGTGTCACCAACATGAGAATATAATTTTATGACTCTTTTAGGCAACTCAACAGGAAAAGGGCATGGATGATTCATTGTGTTTTTTTTGGTTTTGCCAGATATTTTTTTTACTGGTCTTATTTTCCATACACCTAATACACTTTCTATAAATTCTGTTTTTTCCAGATCGTCAATTCCAGAATTATAATAGCCTTTTTGAAAAATAAAAACATATTCATATAGGTCTATTATCGATGGATTTGAAGATTTCATCCAAGACCCCCAAGCCAATGAACTTTCCTCTCTTCCCTTGTACCAGATATGAAGCCCTCTATATGTATATCCAATTTTTTTGCACAAAATATTATATAGAAAAACTATTATTGGATATCTGGACCCAGATCCTATAGTTATATCTCTTATATTTATTGCTAGTCTTCCACCAGTTTTTAATATTTTATCACAACCTGTTAAAAAGGTTTCCAAAAAACCAAGATAATTGTCAAGAGTTTTTTTATCGTCAAAGTTTCCGTAATCTATTCCAGCATTATATGGAGGAGATGTAAATATTAAATTAGGACATAATTTGTTTTGTATGATATAGTCTATAGTAGACTCAGAATTGAAATCTTTATTTATTATTTTGTGACAAGTGTTATGCGAATCTTGTTTGTCAGGTTCAATATTATTTTCTTGTGTTATTTCTTTTTCTATCTGTTCTGAAACATATAATTCTTTTAGTTGCGAAATAGCATTATATTTTTCTTTTTCATTTAACTTTCTCCACTCATTTATTATATTTTGCATATGATATATAATCCTTTATTGTGTCTATTTCAACTTTTAGAAGCCCATCTTTGTTTTCTTTGTTCCACTTTACAAAAATTGGAATTACATTATCTGAGGCCTTATTTCGTTTTCTTTTCTGCCTTGATAATTCCTCGTTACTGGTTTTCATTTTTATAGCAAAATCAAATCCTTTTCCGTTGCTACTTATATATTTAAAATCGGCTCCTCCATTTCCTAGATCAGAATCAACATCTTTTGTTATAGAGCACCCGGGGTCTAGTCTTTTAAAATTTATAATACAATCTAGTTCACGTAAAAATCCAGTCCAAAACTGAAAACATCTTGCTTTTAATATTGTATCTGTAGAATGTCCATCTATTTTATCAATAGAAAAGGAAGAATCATTTTTAATTTCGTCAATTAACTCCTCTACTGATATAATTTTTTTGTTTTTTATAAGAAAGTTCCAAATTTTAGGAATTGCTGGAGGAGAAAAATGAGCTTCTACAGAAGATATTTTGTGCAATACATAATCAAATTTATAACTGCTTTCTATCTCTGTATATTGACTGGTTATTGATTCTATTATGTCATCATCTATAGAAAATATCACTCAAAATCCTTTAATTGCAAAATGTTGCATTCTTCAGGAATGCATAATGTATAACTTGTGCTTAAAAAGAAATACCATCTTTTTGGATACTTAGGGCATATGGAGTCTCCATAACCGTCACTTATAACAAATATTGCTTCTGGGTATTTTTGTCCATCATTCACTTTTTTCGTTATATACTCTTCTAATACCTGATATGATGTACCTCCGAAACCATATAGTTCTCCACTTTCTATTGATGTTTCATAAACCTCTGTATCAAAACAACAAAACTCTATATTGAATTTGTTTTCTGGAAGAGATCGGGCTGCTTTAAAAAAACGATCTTTAAAAGAAAAACAAGAATCAGAGGTATCTTGAAAAAACAAAATATCAATTTTATTTTTGTTTTCTTCTTTATCTTCTATTTCCATTTCAGATGGCAGGAACATGTCTGTGCTGCAAAAGGAAAAACGTCTATTAAGTCTTGCCCACTGTTCTGTCTCTTTAAGCCCCTTTTTGATATATTTTTTGCTCCAGCTTTTTATGACTGTTTCCCATTTTCTTTTTTTCTTAACAGGCTCAGACATATCTGCTTTAATCAATAGAGAACCAGCAGTGGTTCCAGTAGAGACTAAAGTCTCTTCAAGATTATGTTTTTCTTCATGTGTTAATTTTTTATTTATTTCTTGTCCTGCTTCATTCCAGTCAGACTCAGATAATCCACTATGATCATCTATGCTGCTCATAAAAGTAGTGCATTCTTTTTTTATTCTATTATAATAATATTCAAAGCATTCATTATCAGACTCTTCATCATAAAAAACTGTATCAACCCAACACAAACTATTATTTAGCTCATTAGATAATTTGTCTCTATTGAAGTCAAATTTTCTAACCAACATATGATTAACAACAATATCAAGAGCAATATTAGTTATCTTGGGTGTTTTATCGTTTTTTGTTCTTGTACCGTGACTTAGGCACACATGCAAGCATTCATGACAAATTATAAAAGATTTTTCATAATCTGAAAGAGAATCCCAGAATTCAGTATTAAACAAAAAATTTATAACATTACCATCTCTGTCAAATTTCACTCCAGCAGTTTTAATGCTTTTCGTAAATACTGGAACTCCCATTTCCCATAATATATAAAATAGACTATGGTGTCTTTCTAGTTCTCTACTAATTTTTAAAAATTGTTCTAATTCTTGCATTTTTGAAAAGAAAAGAAAAAATTACTTTTTGGCACAACATGATCTATTGCTGCACTCATGTTTACGTTTTGTTTGGTAAAATCCCTTATATCTAACATTTTTTTCATAGAACACAAATTACTAAGACAATGATTAATTAATCCGCTAATATTTGAATAGTTTTTATTCATTGTCTTCGTATTAGAATGAGATATTATTTCAGATAAAAACTCAAGTACTTTAAAACATTGCTGATAAGTCATATTATCTGGTATGTTTTTCTTTATAGTAGAAAAACAAAATTTTCTCCATGTTGTATCACGAGTAATTTTATACTTTCCAGATTCTTCTATATCAATTATACTCAATTCAAAAGAATCAGCAGTATTATTTACACCGCATTCATATTTCTTATATGCGGTATTCCTGATACAATCATAATCTTTTTTTGAAGGCATTAAAACATTGGAAAAGTTTATTTTTTTCTTTATCTTTTTGATTAACAAGTTGTTTTGTCCTGCTTTAATTATGTCAACTAAAACATCATTAAATTTTTGTCCATTAGATGTCACATAATCAAGTATTTTTTTGTTTCCACTCATAAGAGAAGCTATTTTTTCTTTTTCTAATAAAGGAATAAATAGTCCCATATATTCAAAATTATCAGATATTTCTTCTATGCACGCAGAATAATTGTTTTCTGAAGATATGAATTTTTTGGCTTCCACAATGTCTTTTTTATCAAATACTTCTTTTAATTTTTTGGAAATAGAACCATATGTTAGCTCTGTAATAAGTTTAGAAACATTTGATTCATGCGGAAGAACATCTCTCATGTCACCAGAATTATTATATATGTTTAAAGCATAATCCAGCCGTCTTGGAGACACTTTGTTTTTTATTTCGACTGGTAGCTTCTTCCACCAACTTATTGCAGACTCAGCATAGCGTTTGCCATATGTATTTTTGAAATAATCATAGTACGGCTCATATGGTAACTCAATCTTTACATGAAATCTATCTTCTTGAGCAGGGTCAAGAGTATCAACATCGTATTTTGCGGTTTCATCATTTTCTGGATTTATTGCAGCCCAAATTAATTTTAAATTATTGAATTTTTTACCATTAATAGACTTAAACTGAATTAATTCCATAACAGCATTTCTGATCTTGGGTCCAGCACGATTAAATTCATCAAAAAATAAAGCCTCTATCTCATCAGTTTGAAATTCAAGAGGCCTTATTAAATCAAGATAACTTATTTGTTCTCCTGCTTTGTTTGTGGTTAATTTTTCTTTAGGTACTCCTATAAAATCAACCCAAGGGTCCATTGTGCTAGCACTGAAATATTTCCATTTTAAATTATTTCTAGAAAAAGCCTCTGATACACAAGCTGTTTTTCCTACTCCGTGCCTACCAACAAAAAGAACATTATAATTATTTTTAATCCAGAAATCTAATTTTATGGATGAAACCATATGGCAATTCCTCTATACAATTGTATAATTGTACAATACAAATAGGAGACAATCAATGAGAGTTACTTTGAAACAAATTTATTTTGGATATCAAACATTATCAAAAATAATTACGCAAGAATTACCCATAAAAATAGCGTTTAAAATGTCTAAAATAATAAAAGTCCTTTCCGACGAATATGCCTTAATAGAAAAACAAAGAAACCAATTAGTCGCAAAACACGGGGAACAACAAGAGTCAGGAGAAGTTAAGGTTAAAAAAGAAAACACTGAAATTTTTCTTTCTGAATTTGAAGACCTACTTACAGAAACAGTAGAACTAAATATAGAAAAAATAAAAATAAATAATTTTCCAGAAACATTTAAAATCAATGTACAAGATATTACTTTGATAGACTTTCTATTAGAACAATGAAAGCCAAATGGTTAATATGCAATGTTGGTCCTCCAGACCGTGTCCAATCAATGTACTATGCCGTACAAGAAGCAGGCCGAGAAGTTGATGTAATTTCTCTAAAAGATTGTTTCGAAAAACATTCAGAATCACGAACAGATCGTGATTGTGTTATATTTAGAGGCTCCATTAATGGAAGTTCATTGATTAAACAAAATAGACCTAATTGGATAGGGACATATCATTCACAGCCCACATTCTGTTGCTCAAACTACTATTCGTATTGGGGCAAATATTTAACTCAAAAAAATTACATAATGATGCCAGTAGCTGAGGTGTTAAGAAAATGGGACTGGTTATTCAAAACATTAGGAAAAAATAATAAACTGTTTATAAGACCTAATTCAGGCGAAAAAGAATTTAATGGACAACTCATATCTCACGAAATGAAAGAAAGTTGGAAGATGATGACAGTATGTATACAAAACTGTCTTATAAACGAAATGTGTGTTATTTCTTCGCCAATAAATATACAAAAAGAATTTAGGTTAATTATAGCTGACAACAAAGTAATAACTGGATCTCTATATAAAGAACTAGACTTTATAAAAAGTGAACCTCTAGAAGATCAACGCGATAAGTCAGATATAGTTGAGTTTGCTGAGAGAATAATAAATGATGATGTAAATTCTCCAGTATATAAACCTCCAACTCTACCACCAGTATATTGTTTAGATATTGCATTTGCATCAGGAGAATACAGTATACTAGAAGTTGGTTGTTTTTGCTGTTGCGGTTTGTACTTGTGTGATATTCATAAAATAGCTATAGAAGTGTCAGAAACAGTAGAAAAAAACTTTAAGGAAGATAATAGAATGTAACGGTCCTACCGAGAGTTGGACTCGGGCCTTTTCCTCGACAGGGAAATGTGCTTCCGTAACACTTTAGGACCAAATTATTTCAAATTTTCAAATAGCCCTGACAGGATTTGAACCTGCAATGTTTACCTCATGGGTATGAGTACTTAAGACTCACGCGTTTCAGCCAAATTTCGCCACAGGGCTAACAATTGTGATTGATAAGATTCGAACTTATATTATGGTGCGTCCTGCCCGTTGAGATTAAAATCTCTAGCTCCGCTCCATCTCCTACCGTTTGGAGGACAATCACAAATGCGTCGGGTGAGAGTCGAACTCACACGTTAACTGTTTCTAAGACAGCCTCCTCTGCCAAAATTGGGATACCGACGCATATAGTGGACTTTTATCAACCATATAGGAGATGAAGGAATCGAACCTTTAGCCAAACCACCACTCCTTGTTTTTAGGCAACGGTTTTACAGACCGCCGAGCAGAACATCTCCTTCTAACTAGCGAGGGTGGGAGTCGAACCCACACTGAAAAGTTCTTGAAACTTTTGCCTCCTGCCATTGGGCTACCTCGCCTTAAAATGCCCAGAAGAGAAGTCGAATCTCCAATTCACCACATTCTTAGTGTGGCCGCTTTGCCATTTTGCGTACCTGGGCATAAGAGTGGAGTGGGATTTGAACCCACGACGGCTTTCGCCACTTGTTTTGCAGACAAGCCCATTAACCTCTCTGGCATCCACTCAAGTATTTATTTATCAAAGACATTACGTTAGGGTGCTGCCGTTCCTAGAAAAATACAAAAATCCAGATTTTAATCATCAATCAATCGCTGTTATAGAGGTAGCTTAGTTGTCCACAACGATCTTTCAACGGATTGATAACCAATGGCCTTGCGGCAAGGCTCCTATTGAGTTTGTTGATATAATCAACATTCCCAATTACGTCTTTATCCAAGACTTTTCTCCCTATATTAAGACTTCCATTTATATCAGCATTAACACAACTTCCATCAGAATTTTTATACAATCCTCTTTTTGTTCTTTTTCCAGAAAAAAATGGGGTGTCCATTCCCTTTTCCCATATTGGAAGAGGATCTTTATTAGCAAAAGAAGCTTGACTCGTATAACTTTCTTCTGTATAAATAACTGCAATTCCAACAGTTTGTGCTTTATATTCAATTTTTTGTAGTAATTTTCCAAATGGTACATACTGGAAGTTTTGAGTATTCTTTTTTCCAATATTCATTCCTTCTTTCCAACCATCATTCTTACCAATTATTATTGTTCCAACTTTATGATTTATGCATAATTCAATCAGAAAATTGGCTGCATGATGGAAATAATTCTCAATCCTCCAATATCTTTTACGAGAAGTATTCTTGCATTTATTCTTATTGAACCATTGATTAATACTTTTTAATATGCGACCATTGACCAGAATGGGAGAAAATTGGTCTGAAGTTATCGCCATTAAATTGTTCAATCCCAGATCAACACAAGCAATTCCTTCTCTTTTCGCCTTTGATTTTACAGGAGTCTCAACTTCATATTGTACTTCGATTATAAATCCAAAACGTTTTGGAGTTACTACAACTTGGCAGAAATCTTTATTCGATTTAATTTTAAACACATCATTAGTAGGTGTTAGATATCCATCCTTTCTTGGACCTATCCTAATAGTCTCATTATAGAAAATAACTTGAGATACTTTCCTTTTATAGCCAGGATGATTAGGTCTTTTTTTGAATAACTTAGGATTTTTATTATACGCTTTGAGAGATTTAAAATAATTAGACCAATCAGAAATAACTTTTCGGATAGTCTGCTTTGCTGTCTTAGTATTATGTAATTTTTTAAAACAATCTTCCTCATGAACGAGACTAGTTAGAGACCCAATATCTGGCATCTTTTCTCTGTCCATTTTGTTTCTGTTTTTGAAGAAAACTTGTCTCATATAATAGTTGCATTTATTGTATAATTTTTTCGATTGAACACATAACTCAAATAGTTCATTAGAAGGTTTAATATAATGTCTTTCTACTCTCATCATAGGGTATACCCTTCAATGAGATATTATACAGTTTTATTTTAAAAACTCCTTTTAGAACTAATTTATTTCCATAGAACTAAAAAACCCGATGTCTTTCGAGCATCGGGTTTGAGAATTCTTATCTCTCCTATACGTCTAAGACGTACCCCCGGTGCCCTCGAAAGAATCGAGACAATATAAACACCAAGATAATAGGAAAGAGGTCATTTTAATTTATCCTTAAACTTCTAGAGCTAATTATACAATATATTCTGTTTCTGGGTGAAAAATCCTGCAAAAAAATAAATAAATTTTCACTTCAATTTAATTACTCAAGCTTCTCCATTGTCCTGCTACAGCACATCTGAATGTTACTGTTTTTGAAGCAGCAAAAGCATACGAGGCATTTAACCCCAATGCATCAATCTGATCGGTTAATTGTGGCCAAAGCACAAATCCTATCCCAGATACCTCTATGACTGTTACTTCGGTTCCCGCGATTGCATAAGGCAGAGCTACGGCTTTAGCAATATCGTCACTTGTGACTTCATTGATATCGCCTGGAAGTACGCCAGTACCATCCGCCGCTGGCGACACGACTCCAGCAACGATAGCCTGACTAGTATTCGTTACAGCAGCCTTAGTGCCACCTACTTTCAAGACATTCGCTCCATTAGCTGTTTGATAAGTGGCTCTGCCACCTCCTCCTGGGGACAGATACAATGGTCCTCTGGTCGTTGCAATTTTAGAGTAGGGTTGATTTGTGTATGCATATTCAGTTGCATTGCCATTTGGGAAAGACCAAGTGTATTTTCCTCCACCCGTTCTAGCCTGTTTCATGCTATAATAGACGGTCCCATCAATAACCAAGTTGGTGTCTTTTGAACCACTTCCGACACTCTCATACCACCACTGATTTCCCGTTAACGATTCCCAAACAATACTCGGTCCTTTGCCCCTAGTGAAACGTACTCCACCACCACCCGCTTCAGTAGCTGTGTTTACTCCGCCAGCATTTGTATTGAAGTCAATATTTCCACTCCAGGCTGATGGTTGTCCTTGTCCTCTAATAAAACAAGTGTTGACTCCCCATGTTGATGCCCCCTCAAGCATCATTGCTACTCGACCAGTATAAGTGTGTGTCCCGCTTTGAGTGCCTGTCGTAGTTACAGGAGTTCCTTCATACTGTTCCGAAATCTTAAATGTATTTGCAGTCAAATCAGTAGAAAGAACATAGTACCTTCTCAATTTAATCATCCCAGAAGGAAGTGCCCCTGTGGTTGTTGGAATGATAATGTTTCCAGCAGCCAATCCATGCTCATTCATTGTTATCGTACATGGACTAGCAATATCCACAGTAAACGTTTTTGCATTCAAGTCATACGTCTTTGTTTCCTGATGCATACTGGGTAAAATGAAGTTACTACTTACTCCAGTCCCTGCACAGTAGTAATACGCTATGGGCCACGGGGGTTCCCCGGGATCATACATCCCGTTACCTATTAACACATTCTGAAAACAATAATTCGTTAGTTTGATGCCATATTTGTAGCTATGAATCTCGATAAGATTTCCAGCGATCCAGTTCCCTGAGTCACTGTAGGATGATTCATAACCTATTAATTCGATAGCTGCCTCACCGCCACATCCAGCCCAAAAACTGTTATTCTGGAAAGTGCAACTGTTTACATTTGCCTTTGCATAGATACCTCTTCGAATGTATTCAAACCAACAATTCTCGATTACACTTTGATAGCCCTGAAATGAACTGTCAGCATCAGCAGAATAGAAATCATCCGAGTCTGTACCACCCATGATAATAGCATCTTGTATGTTGTCTTTGGATGTTGCTCCTTTTAGCCCCCAAAACGCACAATCATGTATGTGGATTGTTGTAAAAGTGGTCGTCAAGAAAGGCGCCGTATTCGCTCCACCATTAAAAAAAGTTAGATGGTCAATCTCAAACGTCCCACCAAAACCATAAGAAGCAAATGTCCCAACAGCATTATCCGTTCTACAATCAAGAATGGTTCCCGAACTAGGCAAAATACTTGCCACAGAGGTTCCTCTGGAGAATTGCCCCTGTCCAGTCAAACGAATTCCTTTGGTGTACGGTCTAGTTGGTTCTCCAATTAAAGTGTACGGCATTACAATCTGACCATCCAATCTATAAGTCCCATGACCAAATTCAATAGTCCCACCACCAGCAGTATAGACTGTCTGGATAAGTGCTAGCAAATTAGCAGTTTGGTCTGTCCCATCTGCCAATACACCATTAGCATCAGTATACCAAACCTTACTGCCCTCAATGCCTACTTGCGTTTCTACTTCCTCAACAGCTCTTCTCAAATCATTTATATCAGAAGCCTGTACAGTATCAACAGCGTCAACAACACTGCCAAAAGAATCTATTGAACTTGGATAAGATGACATAATTTATCTCCATATTATGTATTTATTATAGTAGCACCTCTGCTCGTCTTAATCTCTCTTTGTGTGTTAGTTATCTTTACTCCACGAGCAGTTTTTTCTTCAATGGTAGCAACAACAATAGTTGCTCCGTTTGTAGTTTTTATAACTGATAATGTTTCAATATCGGCACCTGGTTTTGTATTTCTTGTTACCAGTTCTCCTTTTGAGTATCTTGTCATACTTGAAACCTGATAATCAATGGGTGCAACCCTTGTATTAGTTATTGTGTTGCCATCAATACTTAAAGATGATAAATCTGGATTTATAACTGTTGCTCCATTTTGAGTATAAATAATAGTAGGATCTCTTTCCTCGTAAATCCTTCCCATATAATAATAAGTTTTTGATGCTGTACTTGATGACTTTGGGCTTGGGCTTGGGCTTGGGCTTGGAGGTGAAGGTATTCTAGACCTAGTTATAGCCAAAAGTGTTTGTTCTACAAATGTTTTATTAGGGTCATCAGTGTGGAATTGGTATGTCGTCCTATAGCCAACAGGAATATTCTGGCTTATTGCCTTTGATGCCATATATGACCATTCTTCATTAGTGGCATAGTCATCAGTATATCCAGGACCAATATAATTATGTACTCTTCCCCACCATCCAAGATCAGGGACCAAAAAGCTATTCCTTATAGAACTGTAATCTAGACCATCAACAAAAGCAGTAGGAGAAGCAAGTCTTCCTCCAGACGGATTATCTCTCCATAAATCTGTTTGTCCTGTTCTGCTTACATAGCTCCATTGACCACCATTTGCAGACTGTACGACTTTCGGATAAAAGCTCTGATCATAAAAGCGATCAAAGATGGCTTTAAAAACTCTGTTTTCAGCATATGGTAGATAACCAACAGTAGGAGCATCATATATTGACGAACCATCTCCATATATTCCATCAAAACCAGTATCTATAATAACATTAGCATATACTTCTCCATATGTCTCTATTAAATCTGTTGTTAGATCTGGATAATAATATCCTCCGTCATTAATTAAATCTCCCAGATGATTCAACCCCCACCAACTGGTCAGCACATTATCATTGAATCCTGTATAATTGCTCAAAACAATAAGAAATGAATGGGCTATTACAGATAAGCCAGCATTTTTTAAAGCAGTAACAAAAGTTTTAACCCCCGTAACAGCTTTAAAAGCAACAGATGGGTCAGTTGTATCACACCAGCCAGCTCCAAGCATGACCTGCTTTAATCCAGTTCTGCTGCATAGAGCAATTAAATCGTTTGCAGAAGGATAAGTTGATGGACTATCAAGCAAAAAAAGATAATCATTGCCATTATATGTGTTTGTTTTTAATGCTGATCCGCCTCCGGTACTAGTCCTATATCCTAATTCTATTTCAACAGCAGAAAGTTTGCTTAAAAATTGAGATGTAGGACAAAGGATTAAATATATTCCTTGATCTCTTTCGGTATATGGAGCAAGATGATCATAAAGGGGATTTCTTGGATCAGGAGATTCTGGAAAAATATATTTATCGGTTGCACTAGCCCTTGACTGCATTTTTGTTGAATCTGTCAAAGGAATAGCTGCAAACATATAGTCACCAGCCAAGTGTACCCAGGGAACATCAGCTAATGAATAATAAGAAGGATCAATACTTAGTTCCGTTAAATTCAATAAGTAAATTCTTCCTACTTTTGCAGAGTCAGTTGGGTCTGATACTTCTGTAAGTAAAATTTTAATTCCATTATCTGTTGATTCTACAGAAAATGTTGCAGTAGTAGAATTTGTATAGGTTGCTATATATTCATTATATGTTGGCTTTGATATGTTGTTTGATGTTTTGTCAGTATCACCATTCGGAATGTTTTTAGATACTGCTGTTGCTAATGAAATTACCGTAGTATCTGTTGGTACATGTTTTATGGTAATTCCTGATCCATCTGATCCAAGACTTAAAGAAATATCAGAACTTAAAAATCTTATTTGAGTCTGCTCTTCGTAGAGTTCAGCTCCGTATAAAAATTGTCCGTATAGCATAATTTATTCCTGATAAACTATATTCTATTTAAATACATTAAAAGTAAAAAAAAACCTGTATGTTTTTTACAAAGAACAAAAAAGCGGCATAATAGCCGCTTTTTATAGTTATTCATATTTAATTATTTAATCAATACATTTCTTCTGGATTTTTAGATTTTTTGTTTTCTTTTATTTCAGCAATAATAGCATCAGTTGTAAGAAGTAACGACGCTACCGAAGCTGCATTTTGGAGAGCAACACGTTCTACTTTTGTTGGTACAATAATTCCCATTTTAACCATATCACCGTATTCCTCGGTTAATGCATTGTATCCAAAATTCAAATCTTGTGATTCAATAACCTTTTGTGCTACAACAGACCCATCTATACCAGCATTTTCAGAAATCTGTTTTATCGGAGAAGAAAGGGCTCTTATGACAATATCAACTCCTGTACGTTGATCGCCTTTAAGTTTCTTGCGTAGTTTTTCAAGTTCTGGTATCGACCTTAAAACCGCAACTCCACCACCAGGCAATATTCCTTCTTCAACAGCAGCTCTACAGGCATGCATTGCGTCTTCAACTCTTGCTTTCTTTTCTTTCATTTCTACTTCTGTTGCTGCACCAACGTTTATCTGGGCAACTCCGCCAGCAAGTTTTGCTAATCTTTCTTCGAGTTTTTCTTTATCATAATCGCTGTTTGTCTTTTCTATTTCGGTTTTTATTTGTGCGATTCTTGCTTTTATTGAATCTACTGTCCCTTTTCCTTCTATTATTGTAGTATTGTCTTTTGTAATTATTACCTTGGAAGCAGAACCCATACTGCCAATTTCTAATGTTTCTAAAGACATTCCCAAATCATTATCAACTGCTGTACCACCAGTCAAGACAGCAATATCCTCTATCATTGCTTTCTTTCTTTCGCCAAATCCAGGGGCTTTAACGGCAGCACACTTTATTACACCTCTTAACTTGTTTATAACAAGAATTGCCAATGATTCACTATCAATATCTTCGGCAATAATAAGAAGCGGTTTGCCAGCTTTAGCAACTTTTTCTAGAATTGGAATTATTTCCCTTGATGAAGATATCTTTTTATCATATACAACAATCAAAGGATTTTCAAGAACAGCTTCTTGGGTTTCAAGATCAGTCATAAAATGGGGGGACAAATACCCCTTGTCAAATTGAGTACCTTCTACTAAGTCAACAGTAGTTTCAAAACCTTTTCCTTCTTCTACTGTTATTACTCCATCTTTTCCAACTTTGTCCATTGCGTTTGCTATCTGTTCGCCAATTTCCATGTCGTTATTAGCAGAACAGCAACCGACTTGTGATATTTGTTCTGTACTCGAAACATCTAATTTTACTTTAGCAAGATAAGAACAAACAGTACTCACTGCTGCATCAATACCTCTCTTTAATTCGGTTGCATTTGCACCAGCTGTTACATTCTTTAGCCCTTCTTCGAATATTGCTTCAGCATAAACTGTAGCAGTTGTTGTCCCGTCTCCAGCAGCAGAAGAAGTCTTATTTGCGACTTCTTTTACTAGTTGAGCACCTAAGTTTTCGTATGAATCGGGCAATTCAACTTCTTTAGCCACAGTTACTCCGTCTTTAGTTACGGTTGGTGTACCCCATGATTTTTCAAGTATTACATTTTTTCCACATGGTCCAAGTGTTACTTTTACTGCTTTGGCAAGCTGTTTGACTCCACAACGAATCTTTTCTCTTGCCTCCATATCAAATACTATTTTTTTTGCTGCCATATACAAATTTCTCCTTATGACAAAATTGCAACTATATCAGACTCTCTCACGATCATTAGTTTTTTACCGTCAATTTCTACTTCAGAACCAGCATATCTTTCATATAGTACAGAATTTCCAACTTCTACCGCAACAGCTCTGAGGTGACCGTTTTCTAGAAGTCTACCAGGACCAGTTGCCAAAACTGTACCTTTGGCTGGTTTTTCTTTTGCAGTGTCTGGAAGATGAATTCCGCCTTTAGTTACACTAACAGCCTCTGCTGGCTCAACTAACACACGATCATATAATGGCTTAATCATAAAACCTCCGTATAAAATATTCTCTCTCAATCAATTATACTAAACAAATTTTGTATAAACAAATTTTACCACCAAAGATCATGAAAATTTTCTGAAAAAAGTTTTAATCCCGAATTAATACGACCAAATTCTTCAGATGTCCATTCATCATAATCAAAACGGTTTGCACATTTTTCAAAAGCAAAAATCATTTCATCTAATGCTTCATCCCATGTTTTTTCTGTAAATCTTGATGGATACCCATTATTGAGTTTTTTAAATCTCTTAAGTCTTGGACAAATCAGTTTTGCAAAAGTAACATCCAAAGACCATGTTTCTGCATCCGACCATCCTCTAAAAACACGCTGAAATAAAAACTTTATTGATCTTTTTATCCTATAGAAGAAATTCGATTTATATATTTTGTCAATTACCTTGTCATCTTCGTTCATCATATTTTCTCCATTAACTTCATAATATCCACACGAATAATTACTAAAACTGAATTCTGAATTTTTTTGTCCAGTTAATCGTTCAATGCAATTGATTATTTCTTCTTTTTCAGTGTCATCTTTAACTGTTTTTCCAATAACAAATAAAGATTTATCATTGCAACCCATTTTAACTAAAGAATGCTTAAAACTTTTCCATTTTTGTAACCCAATTATTTTATTAAAACTGGAACTAGAAATATCAATTCCAAAAATAGTTTTTTTATAATTCATCTTAGATGCTCCAAAATACCATTGTCAGTAGTATAAAAAACAGAAATATTATACTTTTTGATGATCTTACAGCATTTTGCACACGGCTTAGCCATCTTTATTCCTTGAGTATTAAATCTAAAAACAAGCATAGTTATATCGTCATAACGGTCAAATGCTTTGAGTTTATTAAGTTTTTTAATCAATACTTCTTCTGCATGTTCTGTCCATTTGTTCCATCTTCCATACACAGTGCGATTATGAGCAAAAGAAATTACGTGACCTCTTTTACTAAAAGCAATAGCAGATAGTTTTGCTCTAAGTACATCAGATTTACTTGCTATTTTTTTAGCTTTTTCAAGATGATTCTCGAAAAATACCATCAGTTGCTCCTGGTTTCTAAAATTGTTCCCTCAAGACTAATGTTTATTGGAATATAGTTCATGTTTTTATTAAACGAATTATATTCTTCGCGATTATAAACAAATAATGACTTTGATGAAGCTTCCGGATATGGCACTACGGGATATTTGTTTTCATATGGTTGTGTCTCATCTAAATAAAACATAAAATCCGAAAAACTATGTAATTTTCCAGTAAAATCAAAAATAACATAAAATGTATCAAAAACACTATATACAGATGAATTAGAAAACTTTATTTCATCATTAACCGAAGATATAGCATGTTCTGGAGCAGCCCAAAACGTCTTAGATAAATCTATTACTGGATAATATTTAATTTTTCTCAATGTCATACTTTCGTCTATGCGTTCATCTTTATTATACCCAAATAATCCTGTTTGACGAATTCCGAAAATAACAAATTTTATTCTTTGGTAATCCAAATATATTGCATTTCCATTACTATCCTTTTTCATAAACCCATCTTTATCTGTTTTATACGCTCTTTCAATTCTGATTCCACATCTTGTTTTATATAATAATGATGTAGCCTGAGCAGTTATAAGTGACGATTCAATTGATTTAATGCATTTTGTTTTGTCTGAAGACGCTACCATTTCTGGAACAGCAATCATTGTCAATGAAGAAAGAATTACAATAATTCCAATTACAACAATAACTTCAATAAGAGTAAATCCATATTTCATAAAATGGGATCACAGGGAATCGAACCCTGATTCTCTGGTTAAAAGCCAGATACTTTTCCGTTAAGTTATGATCCCTTACATTTGCTATTTACACATAGTTCAGACATTTTTTTTTCAATATATTTTATATCATTAAAACACAAAGGACGATATGCTTGAAACATCCAACCATTACACGGTTCTTGTCTTATTAGCATTCCTACACAAGAATAATATTCATTAGTGCAAGAAATAACCCCATCTTCTGTGCTAGAAAATATAATCATTGATTATCCTCGACAATAATCTCTATAATATTTTCCTTGTGGTTTTTACTAATAGAATATTCTTTGACTTTATCCAATTCTTCTTGTGTTAAAGAATACCATAAGAAATCCATTTCGTCTCTCAGTCTATCTGTTAATTTTTCAAATTCGCATAACTGATCAAGTTTTTGTTTATACATATCCAAATTATTCATATTTTTTCTCCTTAATACAAGGCCAGTAGGACTCGAACCTACATCTTCGCGTTCGTAGCGCGATATTCTTCCTTTATACTATGGCCCTAACAATGGGAGTAGAAGGAATCGAACCTTCAACCTTCACTTTAAGAGAGTGTTGCTCTGCCTGTTGAGCTATACTCCCAAAAATTAGGCTTATGGCTTTCGCCTTCAGTATATGCCATTTACCAGTCACGGATCGAACCTTTTCAGGTTTGCAGTGCCTATACTGCAAGTTGCCTCATCCGACTGCCGTTAACTTCTTTTGAAGCAAGCCTAATCAATTTTTAAACAGAAACTACAACAGCCATGCAAGGAATCGGACCTATTTCTTCAGTCTTAGCCATTTTCTAATAGCATTATCACTAACTCCATACTTTCTTCCTGTGGCACAATATCCATGCTTAGCAACATCTAGTTTTAATTCCTCTATAGTCGGACGTTCAACTTTCCTTCGAGACAAAGCAGAACATTGTGTACATTTTTTAACTCTGTTGTTACTTTTTATGCCTCCACAATAGTCGCATTTTATATTTTTAACTAGCCTAGTATTTTTAACCAATATAGTATTAATTACATTTTCTTTATTCTTTTTGTTTTTTTTTCCTGCAAAAGTTGATGTTTGACTATTGCAGTTTGGACACAATAACCTCAAGTTTTCTATTCTATTATCGTTTGATTTTCCATTAATATGATCAAGCACCATGACAAGTTGTTTACCATTCCATGATGGACTCTGTCCACAAATGTAGCATTTATTTTCTAATATTCTCTCATTTATTATTCTTTTTTTTAGATGGCATCTACTAAAATTTGAATCATCAATCAACAGATCTATTGTTTTTTTTCTTCTGTTCATTCTTCTTTCTCTGCTCTTTGTTGATCTGTTTTTTTCTAGCTGCCTGATATCAATATTTTCTGTTTTTATTTTCCGTTTTAATGTTCTATAATTGCTGCCCTTATTTTCTTTGCCAAAAAACTTCAGAACATCTGATAGTGAGTTTGAAGAATTTATTAAATTTTGTAATTCTTCTTTTGAAATCAGCCAAATATTACTTCTTTTCATTGGTATATCCTTATGAGCAATTGCACAATATTATACCAGATTCCAGGCTCGAATACCTTTGTTTTTTGAATAGAAACTACAACAGCCCTGCCTGGAGTCGAACCAGGAACCTTATGGTTCAAAGCCATACACTCTAAGCCAGTTGAGCTACAGGGCTATACGCTGGGGAGACAGGAGTTGAACCTGCAAACCTTACGGTATACGGGTCAGAGCCGTATGTGTATCCCAGTTCCACCACTCCCCAATAATTTAACATAAAGATTCATTTTCTTCAAATGAAAGTCTTTGTTTTAAATTGTTTTTTAGAACATCTATTTCTTCTTTAATTACTTGTGAGAATAATTTATTTTTATAACCATTATAATATGAGCCATTACAAATAAGAGGAGGATATTTTATTCCTTGATCTCTCGTTTCAATCCTGCTGGCTATTTCACGAGCCCAACGATCACTAGTAACAACAATGAAGTCGTTGTTGCAGTTTATGCACACATCATATGTACTCTCAAAAACTTCACCATTTTTTGTTGCTGACCAATGAAGCTCAATTACGTCTTCTTCTTGTTCTATCTCTCGCCCACAAGCTTCACATTTCATTATTTATAACATCCTCCAAAATATCCAAAATAAAATCTATATTTTTCAATTCTGATTCTACTAGGTTTTTTCTGTCAGTATGTTTAAAAGTGTTTAAATAAAATCTTAAATCAATACTAGATATGTTATTGTAATCTTTAATAATATATGATAGAATTTCTTTATTATAAAAGTTTAATTTGTTTTTATCAATTTTTTTTATATGTTCTAGCATGTTTTTCTCATTGAACCATATTTGTTTCTAAAATACACAACAGAAAAAACCACATAAAAGACAAAAAACAAACTTTGTTGCACTACAAAAACAATATCTACAAATACAGTAAGAATACCGCATAACATACTAAGTATACCACATAATATTGCTAAATTATGAACCTTATTCATGTTTTCCCCTTGTTCAAATTAATTTTTCAAATCCCCATTTTCCCTCTAGCATTGCAGCAAGGACAAAAGCATGTCCCATTTTCCTGTCATTATAGTCTGGAACCTGCTCTAATTCAATACCTTCTTTTCGATAATCCCATCCATCAAAATCCCAAAGCCAAATATCTTGTTTTTTAGCCATGTCAAGTAGTATTTTAAAAGCTTCAGTTTTTCTTACTGCTTCAGAATAGACAGGTATGTATATTTGTCTTCTTGCCTCAGTATAAGATAGTTTTTTCCCATCCCAATATGAGTATTCTGGCTTTGCAAACTTTCCCATTGGATATCTAACAGCTACGGAATTGTACCAGCCTTTTCTTCTCCATTTAAAAAATTCTTCTGTTGGCCACTCGTCTTGACCTATATGGCAGGAATAGCACTTCGAATATTGCCAACCATTTTCTACATTTTGGGAAATATAGCCACCATAAAGTTTTACTGGACCCAAGAAGAAAGGACTTAATCCCTTGCTCCAGTTTTTTGATGTAGAAGTAGTATTTATTGCGTTTTTGACCCGAGCATCTCTAGGTCCAATAACGTGAATCATTTTTCACCCAAGTTGTTTTAAACCCATTTCGGTTGCATGCTGCAACACATTTTTTAAATACTTTTCCTTTGCTTGCGTGAAATGCCCCTTGATAATATGCACTAGAAAAACATTTATCTTTTGGGTTCAATGCTTTTCCGTTTTCTCTTGTAACCTTTAATTCTCTTGCCAATAAGTCATATCGCTTTTCTTCTAAAAGCCTCAAAAGACTATATTCAATTGCATGTATTTCGCATGTTCTGCTGTCTTTTTTTGTCGAATGAGTTTTAGATATTTTACATCCATTTTTAAAACAAAAATAATGCTTTAATTCATGGTAAAAAACAATCAATTTCATATAATTTGGCAAACTATTATTTATATATATTTCATTTCCATAATTATAACATCCATATATCCTAAAACCAAGCCAATCTTTTAAATACTTATCACTTACTTCTTTTACTTTGATTTTATACTTGGAATATATAGACCTTAATTCATTTCTGCTTATTCTCATTTTTGTGCCTGTAGTATTTTGTAGGTTTGCCACTTTTGGTTATTAGACCAGCACGAAATAAAGCCGCTAAAGCATTCTTTTTAGAAGAAGTTGCTTCTTTTTGATATTCTTTTAATTGGTTAAGTATATCTATGTATTCTTGTTCTATCATTATGTTTGTTTCAAACTTACCATTATGTTATGCAATTTTTCTCTTATCGAATCTAGTCTGTTATTTTGTTGTCTTATTAGTTCTGCTTTTATCCCATGATTTGTTCCATCTCTAAAACTTAAACTGTCATTCTTTGCTTCTATTAGTTCCTCTATCAGTTCTACAAAATATTCAGCTAGTTCGTTAGTCATTTTATTCTCCAAAAAACAATTATATTCCTAATGTTTGTGAAATAGCAGTTTCTCCACCTGAAATTTTGTCTTTGTTGTCCCAAAAAAGACTAAAACAAGTTCCAAAAGAAGATGAGTCCTCAAAACAAGCCGAAACATCCCAACCGCTTATATTTGATGTTGCAGAAGTTAAAAGATCACATCCTGATAAAAATATAATAAACAACGATAATAATAGCAATAGTTTTTTCATTTATTTCTCCTAAATTAATACAATAGCCGAGACGGGAATTGAACCCGTATTTCTCGCTTATGAGACGAGCGTAATTCCGTTATACTACTCAGCTTTTTCCACCAAATGTTATTGTAGCCTTCCAGATGGTACAGCATAAGAAGCTGTCGCAGCAGGATAGCAAGCATTATTCAGACCATTGGCTACTGCCTTGGCAACTAGAAGAGTGTTTTTTACTGGATCTTTAGAAATCATATCCATATAATTGTTCTCAACATATGCCAAAGTAACATCCATTATAGGATCAATTACAAGATTAGCAATACGTTTCTGATCCTCTGTTAAATTGCTGGATGAAATAGCAGCACGAACAACAACCTTTAGTGAGTCAAGAGTTGCTGCTGGATCTTCATAATTTACTAATGCAGCTGAAACAGTTGCAGCAGCCTTACAAATGCTTTCTTTGTATGGCTGTACGTCTGCTCTTGCAAACGCAACAGTTGCAGCTAATTCGGTATAGCGTTCTACCTGCACTGCAATTTGATCTACAGATGGATTAATTTGAGAACATCCAAAAAATGGTACAAAAGCAAACAAACACATCAGACCTGTCAAAATTCTACTCATAACAATTCTCCTTTTACATGAATTCTCTTTCTTCCCATATGTCGAATACTTCGCCACACGGATGACATTTAGCACAATGCCAAGATCCATTAATTCCTCTTCCTCCTACTTGTGGATAACAACGATCTCTATAATGAGCCCAAGAACAAAATAAATATTGTCCTATAGGTACAATAATTCTATAGTATTTAGATGATATTTTAGGATGTCTCCATATCCATCTTCGTGTTTTACTAGGTTCTGTTTTCATTCAAGCGGGTAGTGAGACTCGAACTCACAACATTTTGCGTGGAAGGCAAAAACTCTAGCCATTGAGTTATACCCGCAATAATTTAATTATACATTATTTATACATTCTTTTATAAAATTTCTAACCATACCTGGTTTTATTCCATCCCAACTAGTAATATTATATTGCAAAAGCAATTCATAAGAATCATTTTTCAGTAAATCTCTTTTCTTGCTAGCATGAGGGTCTTTTGTTATTTCCTCTAGCGAAACAATATATGTTTTTAATCCATCTGGAGAACGGATAACTACATCTACTTTTATTTTATATGTCCATATTTCATCAAGATGGATTTTATTTTTAAATGGCTTTCTTGGGCTTTTTGATATTGTAACATTCATTGTTTTGTTGTTCTCCAAGCCCCATGACAGAATCGAACTGTCGTCCGCTTATTACAGGTAAGCTGTTCTTCCATTGAACTAAAGGGGCAAAATATCAATCTGTTGGAAATCCAGAAAATTCAGGCAATAACCTAGCAATATTTTTTCTAAAACTATCACCTTAATTATAAAGGAAAACTCATTTTCTTCGACTCCTTTTTTTGGGTTTTCTCTGTCTTTTCGTCAAGAAGTTGTCCTTGCCCTCTAGTTTCTTGATGTACTCACCTGCTGCGTGGATCACACCGTTCGCTTCATCCAGGAACCAATCTTGTTCTGCAATTCTTGCCCGTAGAAGAGGAACAATATTTTCTGGTTCTAGCTCTTTGCCTTTGAGACGTTCTCGCAGATCCATTATCTCATGTAATGCCATCTCAAAACGGCAAACGCCAAACATGACATTTTTTAGCTCAGAAACATAAACTGTTTTCCCGCCTTCAAATACAATGTCTTTCACTTCACACATACAGGCCTCCATTCGACTTTGGATTCACAGTACAATTATAAATTATCCAAATCATATTCTATTGCAGCCAGAGTATCTTCAAATCTTGTAACTTTTTTCCATGCCATTTCAAATAAGTTTTCTAATTCTTTGTTTTGCATCAGAGTATTAGATTCTATTTTATCCAAAAGTTCTTCTTCTTTGTTCCATATCTCTAAAGAATATTTGGACATGGTCATAATATCTGTTTTTTCTAAAACAACATCACCTTTAGAAAATGCTGTCCCTATCATTTTTCTAGAAGAATATTTTTCCCATACTATTTTATTTTCTTGTGTTGCTTTTAAAAGTTTTCTAATTAAATTTGTATATAAGTTTTCTGTTTCCATTCCGCGAGTTGGAATAGTATTTTGCTCAGGATATATTACCCATCCATCACAAGGAAAAACTGTTGGCCAGTCTGACATGATAGAAGAACTACCATTTTCAAAAATATGCTGAATTACAAAACCACCATCAGTACACTCTATTCTTGTTACTCTGTCGTGTTTAGGCCAGTTTTGGTGTCTAACATAATTGTATTTTGATTGTTCTTTTGCCCATTCATATGTGCCAGTTTTATTCATTTTGTTACTTTCCTTTTATAATCTATTCATCAGATACAGTTTGTTCCCAAGGAGGATCCCAAATATTTCCGCCACAGGTAAATGGTATTCCAATAAGTCTAAAAAAAGATTCCATATCAAAATTGGTCATTGTAGTATATCCCATTATTTCTTTGTCCGTTTCCTTTATTTGCCATTCATCTGAAGAACTTGCATATTCTTGATAATAAAAGTATTTATCATTTATTATTTCTGCAAAAAACGTACTTGCCTTAAAATGATTTTTTATTAAAGCAATTTGAAAAGGAGTAAGATAATTTTTAGGAATAACAAAACTGCTGCTTGAACTATTGCTAACAAATCCATTTCTTATTTTCATGACAACTCTCCTTAATACTTACAACAGGCTGGAATTCCAATAAACTTAAAAATTTCATCCATATCAAAATTGGCCATAGTTGTATGTCCAGTTAAGCTCTCTTCATCTTCTTTTATGTGCCATTCATCATGTTCTGTCCAGTCATAGCCGTCTAGTTCTTGAAAATATACTGCTCTTGGCACAGAATATTTTATTATTTCGTGAAATTCAATATGGTTTTTTATTATTGAAATTTGCAACTCTGTTAAGTTTTTTTTCGCAAGACAAAAAGAACTAGAACTGCTATTTGAAACAAACCCATTTCTTGTTTTCATAATAATTATCCTTGTTTTGTACTATTTAGAATATAATTTATGTCTTTTCTTATCAATTCTTTTAAAGAAGGACTGGCAGTTTTTTCAATTTCTTCTCTCATGGCTTCTATTTGTTTATGCCAAGACTCATTTTCGAATTTGCATGAAAATTCATCATATACTTTAGGTACACTTTCCCAAAACATTGCTCCTGCCCAACTCCTTATTTCTGGACGAATCTTGCCTCTAACTACATTGCACGGTCTAGTACATATTGGACAATTATATTTCTTATATCTACCTGATTTAAATCTAATCGGATTCACGGATTTCTCCTACATAATGCTCTCGGCGGGATTTGAACCCGCATCAGAAGATTGATTAAATTTTTGTGCACTCTTTATCCATTTACGAATGGCATTGTCTGTCACTCCATATAGTCTCCCTGTAGCACAATAACCATGTTCTGCAACTTGTAACAACAAAACTTCTATTGAAGGACGATTTTCTACTTTACGTTTTTGCAATGATGAAGAACAGTTTTTACACGTTTTTCCGTATTTGCTTTTTTTTGTTTGTTTCTTGCATAATGTACATAAATATATTTGTTTATTTTTTGTTTGTTTTTTGTTACATAACGTTTTTGTGTTTTTCCCACAAAAAGTACTTGTCTGACTATTACAATTAGGACATAATAAACGTAGATTTTCTAATCTATTATCATTATGCACACCATTTATATGATCTAATACCATAATCAATTTTTTGCCTTCCCACTCTGGAGACAAATGGCATAGACAGCATTCATTTTTTAAAATTCCTTCCTTTAGTAATTTCTTTTTTAACGATCCTCTTGTAAATTGTGAATGTTCTACCAGAACTTCAGACAAGGGAGTTCCTTTTTTATTAAATTTTCTTCCTTTATTAGAGTCTTTGCCTACTGGAATGTGAGAATAATCAATACTGTCTTCATCCATTCTCTTTCGTAAAGTTGTGTAACTCCCTTTCGCAAGTACAACTCCCAGTTCTTTAAGAACTTGAGCAATAGAATTACTGTTCTTTACAACCTGCTCTAAAGTTGATTTTTCAAGACTCCAAATAAAACTTCTTCTTCTGTTAAATCCCATGATACAGCTCCTAAATGATACAATACTTAAGAGTTGTCCTTATTTTTGAAAATACCTTCTTTTTTTCTCGAAAAAAGGTTTAAAATATATTAAAATATTCGAACCCTATGCTCCCAGGGGGACTCGGACCCCACATTTTTGGCTTGAAGGGCCAATGTTCTAGCCGATTAAACTATGGGAGCGAACAGTTTGATAACATTTTATTAATTGTCTGCATGCAATTATCACAAAATTTAAGACTTCCCATTGCAATGTTTTTGTCATTACATATTGATGAACACTTTTCAAAAGCACAAAATCCTGCTTCGTTCTTTTTTAAAGCGCCATTTATACTATAGCCTTCAAATTTTATTTCTGGGATTTTATTAAACATTTTTTGTTGGCCAATAGTATTCCATTTTGGGTTCTTCTGTCCAGCCAAATTTCCCATACCATTCTATATTTTTATGCAATAGAGCAGATCTATGAGAAGCATGTATTGGTCCACCAAACCAATCAGGTACAACAATATTATCTACAGTCATTATTTCCATTGTATTATTATATCCACGTTTAATCCATTCAATAATACAATTATTCATATACATAGTTAAATAATTTTCATAACCAGCCCACATTTTTACGGCTGGATGATATTTCCACCTTAAACTATGTATTCCTTTTAGACAACATAATATTTGCCACGATTCTTTGCGTTGACATCCTAATCGTTTCCAATCAAGACATTCAACTGTTTTCTGTATATCGTTATATGGTAAAAAAGTTTGCATAAAAATAAAATTGGCGTCATTATTCTTTGTCGGGGGCTTTTATATATACTTCCGTTCTACCAACTGAACTACAATCTCTTTCGAGAAAGGCAGGACTTGAACCTGCGACCTGAAGTTTCAAATGTAGAAGTAACCGGCAAATTCGGACGCCAAATAGGCATGGAAAGATTCGAACTTTCATTTCAACGTTATCAGCGTTGCGTTATTAACCTCTCTACTACATGCCTATAGTGGAGCTATTCGGAATCGAACCGAAACTTCTGCCGTGCAAGAGCAGCGTGATCCCAGTTTCACCATAGCCCCTTTAATCAATACCACTTACAAAATGCTGTTAATATTTTAGTCAAATAACAAATAACTATTATCAAAAAGATAATAATTAGTCCAGCTATTCCAAGTAATAACCATGCCCACCAAGTCATAAGTGTACTCGCAAAATTTATGATTAACCACATGGACCACTATATGTACACAAGAGTTCTAAATATTTTTTTTGCTCTTCACTAAGAGAATCAGCCCATTCATGTGCTTTGCCTAATAATTCCTTTTCTTTTTGATATTCTAGTTCTCTTTCTATTTTTTCTTTTTCATCTTCTTTGTCTTCATCTTCAAATATTCTTTTTATTATTGAAATTGTTCCACAATTTTCTTCTTCTAGCATATTTCCTAAAATCCTATATTCGTGTTTTTTTATTAAAAATTCTTTTCTATAGAATTCTTTTACAGGCCTTTTCATAGCTTCAGCAATTATTTTTGATGCTTTATATTGAAATTGTGAATTTATTTTGCATAAAATTTGCACAATGTATCTCCTGTCCAATAATGTTATTATAAAATATCCTAAAGGGGAATTCAAAAAAATAATCGTATTTATAGCTATGAAAAAAATAATTATAATAATTATATCATTATTACTATCTGGCTGTAGTCTAACTCCAGTACCCAAAAATATTGAACAACTTCATAGAAAAGCAAAAGAAAAAGTAAATTTAATACAACCGCTTTTAAAACAGGGGGACATCGTTTTTAGACTTAGTTCAACTCAATTGCTTGGAGGACTTGTCGATTTCTCCAAAACTATAGCTGAAGCTACCGAAAGTGATTTCTCACATGCTGTTATGGTATCAAATGTATTTGATGACGGAGCAATTGTTGCGGATATAACTAATACAGGAATTGCTAGAAGATATTTAATAGATTGGTATATGGATGGTCCAACAACAAACGTTGTTGTTAAACGACTAAAATTAGAATATCAATCATTTCTTCCAGCAATTATAAAAAACTTAAAACAAAAAATTGATGAAGATGTATTATATGATACAAAATTCAACTCCACTGACAATAAATATTATTGTACAGAATTAGTAGATGAATGTTTTACAAAAGCAAATTGTCAATTAGCAGATAGAATTAAAATAAAAGATTTCCCCAAATATAATTTGGTTTTTGTTATAGGATGTTTCATTGGTGGTATAGATGTAAACTCAGAAGTAGTAGTTGTTGGAAACAACAAAATAGGATTATTTTCATCCAAAAAACTTGAATCAGTTATAGATTTAAGGAACCAAGGAATTTGGCCATAAATCAACTGATCCAACTTTTCTAAGATAATAATCATATAAATATTTTTCACCATTAACAACCAAATATGTTCTTCTATATTCTAGCAATCCAGCTTCTTCAATATTGAAGGTTTTCCATATTTCTTCATTATCTACAACATATATATGTTCTAATGAATCAATAACTACAATATGTCTTTGTCCTGCTGCCTCTGGTTGCGATTTGGCAACAATAATACCCCATCCTTTTGCCTGTTCTCCATATTCCATGTGTGCAGAAGCACAACCAATAAAAAAAACGCATAAAAAAGACAATATAAATAGTTTCATAGAAAATCTCCTTATTTTCAATTATACACCAAACTCCTTCTTTTGATTTAATTAACTCCCCCCGCTGGATTTGCACCAACAACCTTCATTTTAACAGAATGTTGCTCCACTAGTTGAGCTAGGGGGGAAAACAAAGTTCCTTCTGAGACTTAAACTCAGCTCTCATCTATGCTTATATCATGTCTGCAAATTTACTATAGTAGGCGACGAGAGGGTCGAACTCTCACGTCTTATGGGTGTAGACCATATGTTTTACCAATTAAACTAGTCGCCTAAAAGGTGTCCTGATATCTGGAGTAAAACCAGAATAATAAGGCTGATAACCGTGGCTTTGATTAAGCTATACCAGGACAAAAAATCAGATTGGATTCGAACCAATACCCTTCCGTCGAAGATTCTCCCAGTTAAACTACTGATTTTTCAATATTTATAGTCCTTAAGACTTGTCCAGCAGACTACCTTTTGTAGTTCTGGTCCTCTTTACTTTTCAATATATGTCGGGACGGGAGGATTCGAACCTCCAAGGGATTTCTCCACCTGCTTCCAAAGCAGGACTGCTGCCAGGTTACAGACCTACATCCCGAATTTAGTCGGTGCAGCAGGATTTGAACCTGCGAATCTCAAGTTCCCGAAACTTGCGAGGAAAACCGACTCCTCCATGCACCGATATAAAAAAAGGCCTCGGTAGTTTTGCCACCGAGACCTTAGAGTATATTATTTCAAACAGGTCTACGGGGCAATTTTTCCGGTGCGATTACCTTTGGGTTCTGCACCTTTGACTGCTGTAATTGGTTGTCCAGTCATAATAAACATAAAAACGCCCTTAAAACCTATATTTCGCAAACTAAACGAATTATACAATATATTCTGTTTCTGGGTGAAAAATCCTGCAAAAAAATAAATAAAATTTTAATAACAAAAAAGAAGGAATACTTTATTTTTTTAACAATTAATAATTACAAACGTTAAAAATATATAAAAAGGAAAAGTATATAATTTTTTGTATATTAAAAAGTCTTTAAAGGAGGCTATAAAATGGCAAGAGTTTCTCTTCAAGGAAATACAAGTGCAGCTGGAAATCCATATGTTGGAGATGTTGGAAAAGCATCATCTGACGCTGTTATTATATATTCTGATCTTACTGGTACTGTTGAATATCAAATAAGAAGACTAGACCAAAGTCCTCTTAATGGTATAACAGGTGATACAACTATTACAGTTGCCTCAAATGGCGAAACATCAGAATTAGTCCAAGCAGTAAGTTCTTCTAGTTTGCAAATTGTTTTGCCTTTCAGAACTGAATTCCAGGCTCGCTGCAGGAGAACTGGAGGTACTTGGGGCAGTTGGGTGAACTTTAAAACAAAAGACAAAACATATGCTCTTCCAGACGTAATTACTGAAACAAGAGTTACAACCGAATCTGGCACACATGGAGAAACTGTAACGGTTCTTGAAGGCGGAATGGCAACAATTACTCCTACTGCTGCTGGAGCAACAGTTGTAAATACATACAAAGGCGACAATGATGTTACCTCACAAACCAAAACAGCAAGAGGAGAAACAATTGTACGCAAGACCCGAATAGTTGAGACTTCAACTGGGGCAAGAGTTTATACCGATTAATTTTAAATAATCATTTCTACAAGAGGGAGATTAGCAGCACTGCTTTTCTCCCTTTTGCTTTTCTGTTGTCAAATAGTATAATTAGACAAATAAGGAGATATTATGAAATCAATTTATATTATTGGTGACAATTTGCCCGAAGTATGGGAAAAGGCTGTTCTAACATGCTGGAACGAAGGTACAGAATTTGAAACACAATATGATAAAGAAAATGATTCTCCAAGCAAAGATGTAACAGCAATGTTGCATGTTAAATATCCTTTATCTGAACCAAGAATTCACAGGGCATTTCCAGGTGGATTAAAAGATCTGGAAAAATATCGCTCCGAAATTCTATATGGCGTTCACGATAGTTGGATTGCACCGCAGGAAGGAAAATGGCAATATACTTATCACCAAAGGTTGTTTGAATATAGTCTCCCATATCCTAAAATAAAAGTGCATCACGGTGACGTTGAGTTAGGCTGTTTGCCTCATCCTATTAACCAGATACAAAAATGTATTGAAATGCTTAAGGGTTGCGGATTTACTAGAAGAGCCCAGGCAATTACATGGAAAGTGTGGGAAGATTTAAATATTCATGATCCAGCTTGTCTTCAGAGAATGTTTTTTAGAGTAGAATCTCAAAATAATCAAAACCCGAAACTAAACATGAATGTCCATATGCGTTCTAATGATGCATATAAGGCTGCTTTTATGAACATGTATGCTTTTATTGAACTGCAAAAATATGTTGCAGAACAGGTTGGAGTTGAAGTAGGGGAATATATCCATATAGCTGATTCTTTTCATATTTATGGAAGTTATTTTAATGAATTTGAAGGATTTCTTAAAATGACACAAAAAAGAGAATTTAAAGAAAGAGTATGGTCAAACAATTTTGGGATACCAATGTTTATTGAGGCTTGTGAAGAATTATTAGCTGAAGAAAATATGCCAGATAAACCAAAAAATGACATTTTGGAAAGAAAGAAATATTTATTGAGTTTATAATTTTTATTGTACGTTTTTTATATTTAAAAGAACACATTTTTTGTGTTCTTTTTAATTATTACCAATAAAAACAAGGTAAAATTAATAAAATACCGAATAATATTTTAAGGCGTTTTGATAAAATTTTTAGGAGAAAAAAAATGAAACTTACTAAATTGTTTACAGCTTTTGTGCTGGTTTTGTCAGGTTCTTGTTTTGCTCAGGTTTTTGATATACAGGCAGAAATAGACAAAACGCCCCCAAGTAATCGTCAAGCCATGATAAGAATACCTCGCGGGAACCATTTTATAACCAAACCCATTAATATGAGAGGCAGAGATGGACTCCAGATAGTTGGTGAAGGAGTTAGCAGCACTGTAATTTGGAGTGCATTTCCAGATACTGCCGAAGCAAAAAAGTGGCCTATGGTGGATATGACAAAATCAACCAGATGTACTATCAGAGACATCACTATAGCTAGTACTCCTGATCACATGGCTGGTTGTGGAATTTTACAAGCAAGAGAAGTATGGAATTCTGCAGGATTCCACGTAATGGAAAATGTGGCAGTTGGAGGGTTTTTTACTGGTGCTTCTCTTTGGAATGCAGCAAGCGAAGTTGATTCTTATTTTGCCTGTTTATTTGTAAATTCTTATGTTGCAGACTCTCCATTATCTGGCGGGTGGAGCGTATTTATAGGCAATGGGAAAAAGGCAACTGATGATCCAAACAACTGTGCTCTGCCATATAGTTTAGTCAGATCCCCAGACAATATTGGGACATATGATGTGCCTGGAACTGGAAAAATATTTAGTTATGGCCATGCAACGATGCAGCAGACTAGTTTTTATAATTGTCAGTTCTCATCATACCAAGGCTACGGGTATCCCAATATGCCCCCAATAGGCAAACACGTTACAATTATGATAAACTGTAATGAGGGTGTAGTAACCGATTTACACTTCACTGGTGGCGGATTCTCCTCTTCTGGCCTAGATGCAGCAAAACCAGAGACTTGCGGATTTGCTGCCATTTATGTAAACGGAGGCACAGTCCAAAACATGAGTTTAACCAATGTACGGAGCGAGTCAGGAAAGCAGAAGCATTGGTTCTATAGTCCTCCGACCGCAGGAGGAATTACTAACTTTAGAGTACTAGGTTGTACTTTGCAATCCTTAGAACAAACATTTAAACTTGATTCTATTCCTCGTTCAGGACCAATATTAATTGAAGATAATTTTATAGTTGACCAAGCAGGATATGAATGGGGAACAGATAGGCCAATTTATCAGAGTGTTCGTGACAAAGATGTAACTATAAAAGGAAATAGACTAGTTGATATTGTTCCAACCAATCCTAAAAAATTCAATATGTTATATAAATGTACTCAATTTTCTGAAAATGCTTATATCCAAACCCCAAACGCAAAATATGTTTCAAGTCCTACTAATGGAACTTGGGGAATGATGATAGATGAATATTTAATGCCAGTTACTTCATCAACTGGAGGACTAAGAAGGCTGTATTTAGGAGGAGCACAAAGTTCTCTAGGCGGTGGGACAATTACTAACCATCAACTTTTCAGGTCTATCCCTGCAAATGATCCAGCCAAATATAAAGAAGGTGATGTAATTTTTGTTAATTACTCAGGGTCATACAGAATGTACATTTTTGGTGATGGTAAATGGAGATTTTTAAGATTTAATTTAAATTAAGGATATAATAAAAGTATAATTAAATATGAATTGGTTTTCCAAAATATATAAAAATAGCTCTTGGAATATTAGATTTTCTGAAGAAATAGAAAGCGACATAGAACAAATAATAGATGTAATAACAAAATATTATTTTAAAAAAACGCCTGGAAAAGAAGCATTTAATTGGGAATTTGTAAATCCTTATACAAATAGCAAAGATTCTGTACTAATTGCAATTCTTCCCAAAAGCAAAAATAAAGAACAAATAGCACTATATGATTTGTTAAACAACATAATTAATATATATCCTTTTAATTTAAAAACAGACATTAAGGATGAAAATATCATTAAAAATGCATTTAAAAACGCCTTACAACACGAAGTTGCACACAAAATTGATCCCAAAATAAAAACATTCAAAACCCCCAAAAATAAATACGAGTACTATACATCTCGTATAGAATTTGATGGTTATTCCAAACAAATTATAGAAGACCTAAAATCCCAAATTAAAATAAATCCAGCAATATTAACACAAATTATAAACTGGCTAAGAATGCCTTCAGAAAATATACTTCCTATCAAGCCATATGAAGAAATTTTATCATACTGGGCTCAACATGATAAGAACAATAATTCCAAATATATAAAAACACTCAAGACAAGAATTTATAATGAATTACATGGAGATAAAAAATGATACAATATAACAGTAAAGAAACAAGTAAAAAAATAAATGTTAATGAACTTATTGACAAATACAACGAAAAAAAAATAGACTTTAACTGTATAAAAGAAATGTTTAAAACAGGAGACATATCTTCAAAAGATCTAGGATTGATAATATCGGAAACAATAGAGAGAAATACAAGAAATAATACATTAGAAACAGTTCCAGTAAAATTTTTAATAAAATCAATAGAACAACAAAACAAAACAGCATCTGTTTATTATTACAAGGGCAAAGAAAAATGTCATATAATCCAATATTTAGACAGAGGAAAAGCCCTTGTTAAATTCGAAAATGAACCAGGCTACAAAGAAGTCTGGCAATCGTATTTAAAAACAAAACCAAGCCAAGAGTTTATAAAAAATGAAATTAATAAAACAAGAAAAGAACCAGACATTTTATGTAAGTCTTGTGGTGAACTAGGAAGAGATATAAACTTTTGCGAACATTGCGGATACCAGAGAGAATAATATGAGCTGGCTAATAAAATCAGCCAAAATCGCATTCAATAAAAAATCAACTGAAATAAAATATATTTCTTATCATGGGTTTTTTTCTCCAGCAAGAGCCAAAGCCTATGGTTTTTATGATATGCAAAAAATAAATGGAGAACAAATACATATAACAGATATAGTTGATTTTGACAGATTAAGTGAACTTTATAAATTTTTAGAAAAAGATGCTATATATGTAGGAGCAGTTCGAGGTGATTATACAAAAGTTAAACCAGGTACAATACCAATTGTTAATGGGACACCTATAGACCTACATCTAAAACAAAAATAAATCATTTTGTACAAAATACTGGCTTTCCCATAGGCCTTATTTTTAATTTCCCCTCTTCAGCCAACTTTATCCTTTCTCTACCTATTTTTACATATTCTTCACATGTATCTGTACCAATGGCTTTCCTGTTATGCAAAATAGCAGCACACAAAGAAGAACCAACTCCAGCATATGGATCAAAAACTAAATCATTTTCATTAGTCAGCGATAAAATAAACCTTTCAATTAACTCAATAGGAAATTGACAAGGATGGATTGTTTTTTCACAATGATTGTTTTTAACATTAGGAATTATCCACACATCTCCAGGGTTTTTCCCCAATGGATTACAAGAATATTCTCCCCTTTTGTTCCCCTTGAAATGTTTTTTATTTTGATATTTCTGAGGCACTCGAATTGGGTCTAAATTAAATAAATAATCATCTGTTTTAGTAAACCATAAAATCGTTTCGTATCTGCCACTTAATCGTCTTCTACAATGCAAACCATGCTCAAAATGCCACACAATTCGATTACGCAACTTTAAACCTAAATTATGACATATTGTATATACCAGAATGTCTAATGGCAATATCTCCCCATTATGAACATAATTGCCAACCTGCCAACACAAACTGCCTTTTTCATTTAATACTCTAAAACACTCAGAAATAACCTTTTTTTGCTCTTCTAGCCATAATTCTAGATTATTTCCCTTTTCATACTCTTTCCCAATACAATATGGAGGAGATGTAATAATTAATTGAACAGTACCAGAATCAATCTCTTTTAAAAAATCAATACAATTAGTACAATGTAAACTGTACAGAATATAAATCTCCTAGTCAGCAATTGCTTCACGAAGCTTTTGTTGATGATGATCACAATATCCACAAACGCAATCATCCCCATCTAGAAATTTCTTTACTGCTTCCTCAATTCGCTGAAAACGAACACGTAAATCAGAAAGCTGCTTCTTTTTTATTTTGAATAAGCGTTTCTGTTCTTTAGACTCTTCTAAAAGCCTATCATTGTCAGCAACTACTGAGTCTAACTCCTCTTTTAATACTTTTGTAGAAGATATACGACATTTTTCGCAGCCACCAAGAAGATAAAGAGTCGGTTTCCAATGTTCTATTCCACATTTACAATATGGTCCATATGACAGATTTTCTGTTTTCGAATGGTTACTCATTAGTACCTCCTTTTGTACTGTTTTTTATAGAATGCCAAATATGATTACTGAATTTATCTGACATATAATCAATATCTGGATCACAAAGCTTAGATAATGATTCTGTTTTTATTTTATCTGCTTTTTCATTAATGCATTTTTCTGAACAAAAATATCCTCCATCTCCAGATTTGGTTTTTTCAAATAATTTCCCACAATTTAAACATTTAATTTCCATTTTTCACCTTTAAACCTAAAAGTTATTCTACAATAGGCAAATCATCAAAATTTATAGCAGGTTTCATAATACCAATATGAATTGCATTATAAATATTAACTCTTGGATCACAAACTTTTATTGCATCCAAAACCTCTGAAGGCAGTCTGTCTGAAAAAATAGGATCATAATACATTATATAATCTAAACACCATTTTAAACAAGGTCTATCAAAACAAAGACCATAATCTGTGTTATCAATCTTATTGTTTTCTAAAACCCACACAATTCCAGCACTATCAACCAAATAAGCTCTCGAATCATTAATTATTCTTTCATAACGATATGGCAATATAGGATAACCACAACCACCACAGTTTTCATACTCCATTCCATAGGCTTCTAAACATTTAAATTCTTTTCCTTCAACCGTTATGTTTTTTGTTTTTATTTCACTTTTCATAAAATAAATTCCCATAATTTTTTACCACAATCATATATCCTGTATAATCCACGCTCATAGCACCAATTTCTCTCAGTTATCTCTTTTGGACATCCTGTATGCCCTTTCTTCTGACTCTGTTTGCTTAAATAACAGTCATTCTTCATATCCCAATAAAAATAATCAGGACCATATTCATTAATTAACTCAAACCCTAATATACGATATATTCCTCCCTCAGTAAAAGTATTGTCACTCCAACTTAAAATTCTATCATATCCCTTGCTTTTGGACCATTCAACAAAGTATTTAAACAATTTAGTTGCTCCCCCTTGTACTGTAACTCCATCTTTAAAACATAAACGACTCAATACTACTGGATTGCCTTCTATATTCTGCCTGTGATGCCTTGATGCAGTCATACAGGCAATAGTTTGATTATTATATATGAGATTAAAATATTTTAAACAAACAGGTGGCTTCTGAATATGATTTTCATTTAAAAACCAATCACAAGGAAAATCATTCATTTCACATTTTCGTGCTGCAATCTTTATAGCACTTAATCCAAGAATAGATTTAATAAAATTCATTATTTGTACTTTTCTGTCTCTCCATGAATGCTCAAATATATGAAATAATCTTATTCCTTTTTCTCGACATAATTTTGTCTTGTTCCAGTGTTTATTTCTAGCTTCTGAAGAAGACAAAACAGCCTCAGAATGCCAATAACTTCCATTGAATTCAATCGCAAAATTCTTTGATGGTACAAATACATCTAATTCAAAAGGAGATATAACCTGTCTAGTATTAAACTCACAACTAATTCCTAGTCCTTCTAATAAATCTTTAATTTCTTTCTGTGTTTGAGTTTTGGGATACGAATATATCTGCTTAAATCTTTCTTTGAACTCTTCTCTGTTTAAGGTTGGAGCAACTGATAAATAATTCAAATTAAATTTATTACATATTTCTTTTAAAGAAATATTTTTTTTTACCTCATTCCAAAATTCTTCACTTCTCAATGTATTAATCAACGTATATTTATTAGAATTATCTTCTATTACATTTTGTTTAAAAGTATCTTTTGCGGTTTTTTTAAATTCGTTATTTTTGCTTAGATTGTCTACTCCGTATTTTTTCAACAATGTATCACAAACTTTGTTTTGTATATCCTTGTTCGTCATGTGATGAATATGACCATATTTTTCCAAATTGGTAGTTTTTATTTTTTCTTTTATTTCTTCTGATTGAAAAACGTTTTCAACTCCATATTTTTCCATATTAGTTTTTTTAATCTTTTCTTGATTTTCTTGAGAAGATCTAACAATTGATATTTTTTTGGCTATATCTTTGTTCTGAGAAGCATATTCAACACCATATCTCTCTTTTATGACCTTTTTAGATTTGTCCCTAATTTCAGGATCAGAAAAAGGAGATTTTTGCTGTTTCATTTCTTCAATTTTGCATTTTTTGTGACAAGCAGATCCTGATTTATTGAAGAACCCTTTGCGAATATCCATCTCTTGCCCACAATATCTACATGTGGCCACAACAAACTTGGCAGATGATATTCCAAATGAGTCTGGAGAATATCCAAATTTATCAATCGTAGACTGTACAATGATTTTTGATGAATAATTAAATATCTTTCTTTGAGACATTTTCGTTCCTTGACAAATATTTATAATATTCCATAGAAATATCTTTTTTTCTTTGACACCTAAAACCTATTTTGCTAATATAGTCCTGAGCATTTATTGAAAAACAATAATAGTCTTTTAATTTGTTACCATTTTTTTCGGTGTTATCTTTTTTATTCAACTTCCCACACTTTAATCCCATTTGAATAAACATGTTATATATTTCTGAAGTCCATAATGCTGTATTTTTAAAACCAACATCATATTTGGTATATTTTCCGTTTTTCCGTTTACCTATCCATCCGTCTGCATCCATTAATCCAGATAAAAAAGAGATTCTTAAATCATTATTAATAAAATTAGGAAAATGATGTTTTTTTTCTAGATAAGTTGCGTTTTCATAATATTCTGCAGAACTTGTTTCTTTAAGTATTGTATCACATAGCAGCTTTGAACAAATAACTAATTTATAATAGTTTTTAACTTTTGTAATTTTTCCAGTTTTATTAAAAATATTATTGCTAATTCTAGAACATTCCTGACAAAAATCAATGTCTTCAGTTGCCAAAATAAATTGATAGTAATTCCTTTTATGATAGTTTTTTCTGTAGTATATATTCCCATCACCCAAATATGCACCTAACAAATAAGCAAAATCAATATCCATATCATATTATACAATATAATCTACGAAGAAGTAGATATTTAGATTATCAAAGTTATGAAACATTATTCACGTAGAAGTGAAAAAAAAAGGGAACCCCAATGGAGTCCCCTTTTTTCTATGAAAAACCTACTATTTATAGGTTATTCGTATTAAGTTCCTGTCGTAATTTCGACCTTAGATACGGCATAATCGTTAATCACAACGATACCTATTTCTTCATAAATGACCCAGCCGAGTCTAAGTTTCTTAGGATCATCAGCTGGCAGGACTGTAATATCCTGTCTGATTGGGAAAGCACCAACTGTATCAGGTGATGCAACTACCAAAACTTCATCTTCTGGCATTCTTGAGCTGACGTGGATGTCTGCAGTCCATAAGTGACCAAACAATCCACTGGTCAAGATTTCACGAGTTGTTGCCTCATCAAAGAAATCTTTTCCGAATAGTCTGATGCTTGCATACTGATTTGCATGGCAGACTATTTTGGTTGCTACAAGGTCATGTTGCTCAACGAAACGGAATGCTGTATTCAACGAAGCAGGAGAAAGAGTACCTACGTTGGTAACGATTTGGGTTGCTCTGTTATTGACAGCAGCAAGCAAAGCGTTGAAAATGTTGGTGTCTTCCTCTTTCTGAATAGCTTCTTTTGCCTTGATCTGTGCACGGTCAACGATATAAAATCTGCGTGCTTTGATTTCGCTCAAACGAACTGTTGGGTTTGCAGCGATTTCAAATGTTGGGACAAGGACTTCTTCGCCTTCCTGAATTTGATCAGGTACAGCGCCACGACGAGCGATAATATGTGCTATTGCAGCAACATCACGCTCATAACGAGCAAGGGCACCCTGTGGAAGTTCGTCAACCAATAGGAGTTTACGTCCTACGGCTTGGTATTCAAGAGAACGACGAATTGGTTCTACCATCGCCTGAGCGAGAGCAGTACGACCTTCATCGGTATTTAGAGCCTGAGCAATTACAAGCTCTTTTTGTTCATTAGTTAGTGAGTTTTTATCGAACATATTTAAATTCTCCTTTTCTTTTTTTGTTAAGAATCTTGTCGATATATTAACTTTTTGGCATCCTGTGTAAGTTAGAGCAAAACAAGCAAATAACTTACTCTTTTATTACATACCAATATTTAGAACCATGTGAAGGAATGTACCGAAAGACAATGATCCTTCAACCTCTGTGCCAGGTACTCCAGAAGGAAGTGCCTGTGGTTCACCTATGACAGCTCCTACATGCCATGTGCTTTCTGAAGCTGCGGCTGCATGGATAACTAATCCTGCTGCAACATTTGCATTGGTTGTTGAGTTTGTAAAGTACAAGATGTCGCCAGGAGCATATGTTGGTACACCACCTGCAGCTGTAGTAGTAGCATACTGGTCAGTCCAGAATTCACCGCCACCATGATAAACGGTCATTAGACCACTTGCCAAGGTTTCATTGTACTGATCAGCTACTCTATTTTGTGTCCAGCGAGTTGATCCGCTGGTTGTGGTATGCCATGAGCCCATGACAAGATTTGCACTTTCTGGGTTATTTACGGTGGCACTAAAAGCTTGTGCTTTTGCGTCTGCTGTAATTCCAAAAGGAATGTCAGCCAAAGCATTTGGCAGTTCAACTTGGCCGTTTGCATTTAGTGAAACTATTCTACCCGCTGGTATTGTATCCCCAAAAGTATCCGCATCTATTGGGAGATTACTAGCGATAACTGTATATACTTCTTTAAGAGCCATATTATATTGACCTCCTATAAGTCAAATTATTTAAAAACGTCTAAATTTCCATTGGTATCCGAAATACGCAGATACTCTTTGTTTCTTGCGTTCAGGGTCATCATTGATTGAATTTGATCAACCAATTCGTTTCCTGAGTTGGCTTTTACGGTTGGTGGTATAACCAACGCTGTTTCTACGGCATCAACACTTGCTTTCTTGTCTAAACCTGCTTCTTTATTTGTGTCAGCTTTTTTAAGGAGGTCATATTCGTATTGTTTCAATAATGGCATTGATAGTTGAGATAAATGGCTAATCTGATCACTTAATTCGTTTGAATTTATCTTCCCTTTTCTCAGCATCTCTCCCGCAATGCGTGTGGCTTCTTTTACAATATCTGCTTTCATATTCGCCGTAGCTAGACCCGAATGATCAATTCCTGTTACTTGTTCCTGTTTTTCTGGCTTATTCTTTTCGTTTTGATCATAAGTTGAATTCATACCTCCACCAGCTGGAATCGTAGGAGTTGAGAGTTCATTGCTTACAATTTCTTCTCTCTCAAGTCTTCCCTGATTTGGTGCCTTTGGCACATCAGGCTTTGAAACTCCTTCTGATGGTGCCTGTTCTGTTACAGACAGGCTGTGTGGTTTATCGTCTTTAATTTTGCCAGCACCTGGGCCAGTTGACTGGTTGATATCTGGGTCTTCTCCAACAGAATCTACTTTATTTACTTTTGATTGTGATTCTTTCGATATTTTTTTAGAAGTTCCTGCATCTTTTTTGTTTTTTTCATCTTTTTTGTTATCTTTTTTTCCATCTTTTGGTCCTTTGTCATCACAAGTGCATGCAAAATTTGGCTTATTGCAACCCTTGCACATTTCGAATTTTGCCGTTAAAACAAAGGCCTTCTTATCGCTTGCTACAGAAACTTTATATGATTGTCCATCATTTAGTGTTACTTCTTTATTTCCAGAAGCATAAGCTTTCTTAAGACCATTAAACATCTTATGGTCTTTTGCTACTCTGTATGCTTTCGTAGAAGCAACCATAGCAATTCCGCCCTGATTTGAATCTACTTCGTTTTGTTTTTCTGGACGATAATGCTCTTCACCTTTCATCGCTGCTGATCCAGCAGGAATTGATGGTACATCTGATTCATCGTTAACTCCCATTTCTTCTCCTTCAGTACCTAATAGTTGTTTCTTTCTTGGTACATCGGGTTTTGCGGCAGAAAATGCATCTTCTCCGCCGATTTTGCCACCAGCCTGATATTTGAAATCAACAGATTCCTGAGAGGGGTTCTTGGTTACTTTTTTGGTTTTTTCACCAATATATTTGAATTTTTCTGGGTCTTTTTCTGCTTGCTTTAGCAGTGAATCAATTAAATTGGACAATCCAGCACTTTCTTTTGTTATGGTGCCTTTTTTCATCTTGAGAAGGATATCGTCTATTCTTGAGGCTTCTTTTTCTGACTCAGACTTTTCAGATTCTTCTGATTCAGATTTATCCGATTCCTCTGATTTTTCTTTTGGTTCAGAAGATTCTTTCTTTTCTGTTGGTTCTTTTGATTCTGAACCACAGCTGCATGGGCATTCACATCCAGAAGAAGATGGGACTTCTTTTTCCATTGGCAATGCTGACATACCACATGGTTTTCCCTCATCGCCTTCTTTTGCCATTTCTCCGCCAGTAGCGATTTCTTCTGAGTTTGGAAGATGTCCAGGAATTTCTTCTCCTGCTTCTTCTTCTGCAGATTGCATTTCTGGAGACTCAGCTGATTCTTCCATTGGAGTCTCGGTTGACTCGTCGTGAAGACTTTCTTCACCAAGACCTTCGAGTCCTTCTTCTGCTGGACCTTCTAGTCCTTCGTCTCCAAGACCTTCTGACATATCAGAGCCCATGCCTTCGTCCATTCCTTCCATGCCTGTGTTATTGATGGCTTCATCAATTGCCTGATAAATCTGTTCTGCAGTACCTTTATCTAAGCTGAGTGTGATATCTACCATATCTCCACCTGGTTCCATTCCACCCAAGCCTTCTTCTACTCCAATGTCTTCTTCTAGTCCACCAAGTCCTTCTTCTATTTCTCCTGCTCCTGTTTCAACATCAGATATTCCTTCTTCAACTCCTCCAACTTCGCTGTCCAGAGAAATGTCGGGAGATTCAGACTCCTCAGCAAAATCAAGCTCTGATGGAACTTCTTCATCTTCCACTGGAGAGACTTCTGGACTATCAATATCTTCCATTTCTTCTGGTAAAGCCTTTGGAGTCTTTGGTGCTACTGGTGCCATCTGGAATTGAGCTTTCTTCGACATAACATCTACATTGCTTGCTGCCTCAATAATTAAGTCTTCATAACTTGCATAAGCTGCTTTTAGGCAATCACAGATTAGACCAGATTCTTTAAATCTGAAACCCTCGTTTTTCATAGAAGCAATGCATTCTTCTGACGGGAATTGCTCTTCTGGATCATTTGAGAGATGCACATTTGCAACCTTGGCAGCAAGACCATCGGTATAAACGCCTAGACTTCCAAGTTGTTTGCAAACGCATTCGGCAAGTTTCTTGCCTTGGCATGGGCCACTCATAGCAGATGCGTTTTCGCCGAAACGTCTATTTAATCTTTCAACGCAAGACTGCATTGGGAAAGCTTCTACATTTTCGTAACCTTGCCACTTGGCAGGTACACCAGAAGCCATTTTTTCAAGAGAAATACCATTTTTGTATTGACTCAATACATTTTTTAGTACTCCAGCCCTATTCATTTTGAGAATTGTGTCGCCCTTTTGTTTCCATGAATCTAAATTATGAAATTCTTCAAAACTCATTCCATAATCTTTAAGTGCTGTTCTGAACGCTGCTTTAAACCTATTGCAACTAGTACACTCTTCCTGATCTGCTGACACTGTTGGCGTCCATTCAAATCTTGCAATTTTATCAGATGGTTTCTTTTTGTTTGCATATAAGGCAACTTTGTATTCCGTGTTGCAATTGTAGCAAATTCCGTCTCTACCAACTAAATCACAATTATGTCCGCCACAGTTTGGACAAATATGGCCTAATTTAATTCCAGCGGATGCTAGTTTTTCTAGGGTTTTTGGTTTAAGATGTATTGATGCTGCCACTGGAATGTTAGGAGGTGTTGTACCAGGTTCTAGGCCTGCTTGGTCTTCGTTGCCACCAAGCTCAAATCCTGCCTCTGATTCTTCTATTTCCTCAGCCTTTTCTGTTTCCTCAATGGTTCCTGGCCATTTCTTCATATGTAGATTTATTTCGATGTCACCTTCAGCACCACATTTATTGCAATGTATTTCTCCACCATCTACATCAACATCGTCTGAACCGCAAGCTGGACATTTTGTTCCAGGAGGATTTGGTTCTCCACTGGTTGCATCATCACCTGTGTCAGGCAAACCCCCTGGTTCTGGTCCAAGAGCCTCAGTTGGAGGAGCAGCCATATCAGCACCAGGTGCTGGAGGAGGAGCAGTCCCAGCTCCACCCATCATGTCTGCACCGCCCGCTGGAGGCATTCCGCCTGCTGGCATTTGTGCTTCCTTGGCAAGTTCTCTACGTCTAGATGCTCTTGCCGTTAATTGGTCAGAATTAATTGCAGAAATGTCTTGCATTACCAAATCGAAAAGTCCCTTTTCCTGGTTTACTTCTATTGAAACAGGTACCAGGTTATTAACATCAACTGATGGGGATTTACTTGCTACTATTGTTTTTGAATAATTAAATGCTTTTTCGGCAAATTTTTCACGATTATCAGGATCTTCTTTAATTTCTAGTATTTTTCCTGAATATTGATATAGTCCATCAGTTTCTGCACTTCCAGCAGTATTATATTTGTTTGTTTCTTCAGAAACTCCATCTAGAATTGATGCGAAGATTGATTTTGGACTATCATCTTTGATTTCAGATACTTCTTCTGAATTAATTACTTCATCTGAAGCTTTTTTGATTTTATCTGACACATTAGCTGATGCAACAGTGTATAAAAGAGCAGCCAAATGTCTCGGATCTGCGTTTATATTCGATAACTGACGCAAAATAGCCGATGCTATATGCATATTTGTGTTCTTTTCAGATGCAATTTTACCATGGAATTTCGCTCTTTTAATTGCTGTATTAATGTCACTAATATCCTGTTTGCCAGAAGCCAAAACAGATGCAATTGCTTTTTCCTTATTGTGGTGTGAAGTAAGATTGCCTATAGTTTCCTGTACTTCTTCAGGAGTTACACCAAGAGCAACTACGGTTTTTCCAAGTGCATTAAAGGCCTCTTTCATTATTTTGCTTGCATCAGAAGCTGTTAATCTTGCCAATTCTCCTGTTTGTTTTGGTAGTTGGTCTTTTCCTTCGGTAATTGTACGTGGTTCATCCCATCCATGATGAGCAAGCAGTTCTGATACTTGTTTTTCTGTAATCATTTGTGTTTGTTCTCCGTTAAATTGTGCTCCAGTGTCTCCTCTGTCAACCGAAGCCTGCTCATCCTCATCATTAAACTGAGCTTCTGTAATAACTTTTCTGTCTTCCTCTTTTCTTTGAGCGGCTGTTAATGGTTCTCCTTTAAACGTTGTTTTGTTGTCTGCTAATTGCTTTTCTGTAGTAGTTTCATATGTGCCAAATCTTTCATTATTTTCTGGAAGCTGTTTTTCTGTTATATTTTGATATGTTTCGCCATCTCTTGGATGTAATGACACTTTTTGGGCATCTAATTGTTTTTCTGTAGTACGTTGGTATGTTTGCTCGTTTTGGGTTGAATTGGCTGCTGTTTTTTCGAAAGTGTTTGTGTTGAAACCAGCAATAAATTCCCCTAACATCATCGTTGCCACTTCTTCGGGGTCTTGCTGAATATAACTAATCAGCTCATCATCAAGTTCAGCTACCTTGAGAGATGCAACATTATGGTTTTTATAGAAATGTTGGATATCTTTGCTCGATAGAATAACTTTAAAATCGCCTTGCTCTGCTTTTACTTCAGTAGTTACATTAGAACTTGCCTTTTGAATTGTTCCACGAAGGCGATCTTTTAGTTTTTCACGACTTTCTTTGTCAAGCATACTTTTCTCCTTTAAAATTTTGCAAGATTTTTTACTTCAAGATTTAGTTCTTAAAAAGGCATCAAACTGTTTTATATTCAATCTGCTTTTTTCGTAATTTGGTCTAGAATAATTTTGAATCTTATATAAATACAGCCCCAGTGCAACAGTTTCTACCATTTGCAAGGGGATTTTACTTATTTTTCTGCTAAAAATTTAGACATTGTATATGTATACGGTTTTTTAAACAAAAAACCTGCTTTTTTTTACTAGAAAATTAAAAATGTGAGAATTTTTATGATTTAAACCGAGATTTGCCAAAAGAAGTAGCAGGAGTAAACATGTTTGGTTTAGTAAAATCATAATTTCCTAACCAGTTATTTATACCATACCATTGTCTTTTATAAACTTGTTGAGGATTAGATGGAATGTCAACTGGTTTAACACCTGACTTACAATAATGTCTCCATTGCATTGGATTTTTCAGGTTTAATTTTCTTACAAATGCTCTTGCTTCTTCAAAAGGAAGATATCTGTTTGTCTCTTCATTTTTGTATTCTGGTTTTTTATATATTTTTTTTTGGGGAATATATTCTGGCCATTCTGGTGTTTGTAATTCGCTATTTTCGTCCTTTAATGAATGTAAATAATTTTTAATTCTTTCTAGGTATTCTTCTATAATATAAAAAAAATCATTTAAATTAGGATATTTATTAATATAACTGTTAATTGTATTTTTTAATCCGTTTATTCCATTGATAGATGAACGTTTGCCATATTTTTTTATTAAGTATTTAACAGTAATAGAAGTGTTTTCGTTTTTGCTTCTTCCTTTGAGTCTTCCTGGAAAAGTATATCCACCTATATCCTCACCCTCTTCATTGGTTATACCTTTTATAAGTAAATCCCACAATATTCCATATTGTGAATTCTTTTTAACATAATCTTCAATATTTTTGATAATTTTTAATTGTTCAGTATCACTTACAAGTTGTTGTGGTTCGGAATTAGAATCAGTTTGTTCGTATGAACTATTTACAGGTTCTTGAGGGCCATCATTATAAGAATCACGTAATTTCTTGGATTTTATGTTAGTAAACCAACTCATACCTAAAAATACGGTTTTATAATCTAATTTCCTTCTTTTTTTATTAGAAATGGAAAAACACAAAAAGAATTATTTATTAATTTGGTTTCTATTGTATGCCTGGTTTTCAAGTGACCTCAATATGGTATTGTCTTTCGGGTTTTCAAGAGGAAACTCTCCATAATGTGCAACCAGGTTTCCATAATCCTCTAGTGATAGTTTTTTTTCTGCAGACAACTTACGAACAAAATCAAAACATACTTTTTTGTTTTTTAGTTTTTCTATTAATTCATTTAAATCTATTTTTGTAGTAGTATTATCTTCTCTTGGTGTTTTATTGAACATTTTCATTTGTTCCTTGTATCACTTCATTGTATATTCTTTGTTTTAATTTTCTGATATAATCCGTTTTTTTTATTTTATCTGATTCTGTCCAGTATTTTAACACGCTAGAATACATGTTTATTGGACTATATAGTTCCAAAAAGTTAGTTCTT